>Ga0209629_10002607_pt1 | contig 12412 bp, 8 predicted proteins | sample TergutCu122P5_FD_187286 | JGI IMG/M metagenome (GOLD analysis project Ga0209629, IMG submission 187286) | Cubitermes ugandensis P5 segment gut microbial communities from Kakamega Forest, Kenya - Cu122 P5 (SPAdes) (version 2) | ecosystem: Host-associated > Arthropoda: Insects > Digestive system >...
GGGGGGGGGGGGGGTTTGAACACCCCAAACCCCCCCCTCTCGGTACGCCACTGCAAGCATATTAATAAAAAGTAAAGATATATGATGCCCTGTACATGTAACATTATTTACTTTACTTTACTTTACTTTACTTACTACATGGAGCAGAGTCCGTCTTGAGAAACTAATCAGTTCGCAGTTAGTCAAGAAATTCACCGCATTTTACGGAATATGAAGGTTCATTACTGCATTCACAAGTGCCCACTACCTGTCCCTATCCTGAGCCAGATTGGTCCAGTCCATGACCTTACATCCAACATCCTGAAGATCCATCTTAATATTATTCTCCCATTTATGCCTGGGCCTTCCAAGTGGCTCTTTCCCTCAGGTTTCCCCCCCAGAACTCTGTATACACCTCTACTCTCCCCATACGTGCTACATTCCCCGCCCATCTCATTCTTCTCGATTTTATTACCCAAATAATAATGAATGAGGAGTACAAATCATTTCGTTCCTCATTATGTAGTTTTCTCCATTTCACTGTTACCTTGTCCCTTAAAGGCCCAAATATTCTCCTCAGCACCCTATTCTCAAACACCCTCAGCCTACGTTCCTCCCTCAATATCAGCGACCAAGTTTCACACCCATACAAAACAATAGTCAAAATTATAGTTCTGTATATCTTACTCCTTAAGTTTTTGGATAGCAAACTGGAAGACAAAAGATTCTGCACAGAATGATAGCAAGCATTCCCTGACTTCAATCTGCTTGTAATTTCTTCGTGAATAGAATTTTGATTCGTTAACATTGTTCCCAAATATTTGAACTCTTCCACCCTTTCAAAGGAGCTATTATCAATCTCTATATTGTGACTTTGTCCTGCATTCTGATCTCGAGACATGACCATGCACTTAGTTTTATCAGCATTCCCTTCTAGACCCATCTCCTTACTACTGACTAACAAAGCTCTTGTTTTTTTTCTTTATAGTATATATGCTTCCACCCAGTACAATAACATCATCAGCATAAACCAAAATCTGATGTGTACCATTTAATTTTAAGCCATTCTAGTTTGCCTAACCCTTCTAATGGCGTATTCTAAAGCAAAGTTGAAAAGCAGTGGCAATAAAGCATCTCCTTGTTTCAAACCATGCCTGATAGGCAACATGTCAGACAAATGCTTGCCTACCTGGACTCTGCTATAAGATTTGGTCAGATGCATTTTTATTGGCCTTACCATTTTCATGGGGATACCAAACTCAATGAGAATATTATACAAAACCTCCATCCTAATTGAATTATAAGCTTTCTTGAAGTCTATAAGAGCTGATGCACTGCTTTGTTGAATTCCCACATTTTCTCAAGTATCAGATGAGTGCAAAATATATAATCAGTAGTTGATCTGTTGCGTTGTCAAAATCCACATTTATGATCCCCAGTAATTTCCTCTGCATATGGAGTTAAGCCTTGACAGCAGGATGTTGGATAAAATTTTGTATGTAGTTGACAAAAGTGATATGCCTCTATAATTACTACAATCTGTTTTATCGCCCTTCTAATACATAGAAACAATGATCAACTCCTTCCACTTCTCGGGCAATTCCTCCTTATTCCAAATCAAATTTATAAGTTTATGGATCTCTGAGTGAATTGTTCTAGCCCCTGCTTTAATCAATTCTGCTGGGATTTTATCAATAAATGGTTATTTGTGCCTTTTTAGCGTTTCAATAAACATCTCACCTCAAAGGCACTCGGCTCAGGCACTAGTGGTTTTGCTATATGTATTGCTGTCTGCCTAAAATCACTAACCCCATGTACACTGAACAGCTGAGAGAAATTGTTCCTCCACCTAGCCAAAATACTGTAAAAGTCTGTAACCATATCACCCTTTTTGTCCCATACTATATTAGTTCTAGGATGGTAACCCTTCTTAAAATCCATGATGCCCCGCTACAAGTCTGTGACATTCATCAATTTTAGCTTTCTGATATTCGTTTCTTTTTGTTCCTGAAATGTCTACTAGCTTCACATCTTACATTATTTAGATTATCTACTTTGCCTTGGTTTGGATCCTGTAACCACTGCATTTTATTTAGCATGCATCCTTTGATATAAATATGTAAACATTCACATTACAAAGAAAAATTAATCAACCCTTATTTTATACCTGCAAATTTTAGACAATGAATTTCAAAAAATTATTACAAATTAAGAATCAATGGATACCCCAAAAATACCAGGGTAGAGATAATCATAATACAGTACCACACATATTTGATCTCTACTCCAAAATACAAACATTCCTAAGAGTCTATAGCCACTTCAATAAGAAATTTAACATAAAATGTTCATTTTCTTAGAGTAACATCATGTTTATGGTCACATATTTTACCCAAATAAAATTAGTGCTTGCATCTGTCTGACACTACAGACACTCCTCAGTGAAATTCATTTATGAAAACCTGTAGTGGAGAAAGCAAATCCACCTGCTAAAATAAAAATTGCCAAAAGTTTAAATAATATATTACTATATTTACAAGATCTGCTTGTACCTGACCTGAAATTATGAATGGATGTTTAGGAGCTTTATTTTATATAAAACTAAAGGTGTTTTCTTGCAGTTGAATGTAATCATTGTGAAGTTTTAGGCCCAGTAGAGATTCAGTACTTAACACAAACACAACCTTTCCTTGTCAGTAGAAGATACTACAGTACTGCACAGACCAGCACTTGCCATACTCTCTGTATAAACTCTCTGCACTGGCAAGTAGTAAAGAATAGAGATGTTGGACTGTTGGTGAAACAATATGTAGCATTTTGAGAAATGTTGTGGGTCACGTCATGTCACTGCTGCAGACAAATATTTTTAAAATCATTTCATGCTTTATAATTCAATAATTTCTTCTCTGGTGTTCCAAGAGAGGAAATAACATTAATAAGATATGCTTAATTTAATGTTAGCAGTTAAGTACTACATTATAAAGGGCCTGGGATGGCGCAGTGGTTAAGGCACTGCACCACTAGTCGGACGGTCCCTGGATCGATTCCAGGTGGTGTCACTGGATTTTTCAGTGACATATTCCTTCCAACTGTACCGTGGTCCTGGGGTCGACTCAGCTCCTAGTGAAAATGAGAATCAAGAACATTTCCTGGGGATAAAGGCGGCCGGTGCGTGAGGCTGACGACCTCACCACCTTCATGTGCCGAATGTCATGAAATCTGGGAGCCTAAACCTCCTGGAACCCTCTGGGCCACACCGGGCCTGTTACAGGACTCTTTAAAGTCTGTTAATTAATACAAAACAAAATTTTATTGTCAGTAATCCTGAATTGGCCAATGCTGCCTCTGCATGCATTCTGTACCCACCTTCCTTTCTCAGCCTAACAACTAAGGCAAAAGTGTGACCCTTATCAGCACGTAGTATGTCCCTAACTTGTCCATAGTCTCTTCCAGCGTGAGTTATCCAAAGAATATGATCTAGTGCCACCTCTTTAAAAATTCCAGTATCTTCTCATTTCCATATGGTCATTCAGTAGCTGCTTACGTCTTCTTCCTCGTCTTCCCGCCCCTTCTAGCTTTCCTTCAATAACATGTTTTATAAGACAGTTCGTATGCAAATGTGACCAATCCAGTTAGCCTTCCTTCATGCTATTTTATGTATTATGTTCCTTTCCTCCTTGACCCTTTGTAATACCTCTTCATTTTCACACAATCTTGTTCAGTGACCCTTACACTGATATCAATTTCATTAGGTATTGGCAGCCCATGGCCTATCTCCTATGAAGCTTGGAGCCAAGGAAGGAATAGCATTGATTAATGGAACACAGCTGATAACATCACTAGGAGCTGAAGCTGTTGAAAGAGCTTTCTACATTGCACGTCAAGCAGATGTTGTGGCTGCACTAACCCTTGAAGTTCTCAAGGGAACATCCCGAGCATTTGATTCTGATGTCCAAATGATTCGTCCTCATAAGGGGCAGATAGCAGTGGCTAAAAGATTAAGAGCTTTGCTCCATTCAGACACATACCCATCACAGATTGCAGGTGAATTATGGAAAAGACTTCACTAGATACACTGTAAATGGGAAATGTTTCATGAAATTCCTAAACGCTGAAGCACCATCTATGTGGATGATATTTAGTGAGATGAACATAATTTAGCTCTGCAAGTAAACTGCAACATGAAACACTTCACATTATGATATGCATAGACAAAATATGTGTGTGTGCATATGTACACATGCATAGCACCATACATAATAAACTTTAGGAAATGGGAATCTCTCCATAAAAGAAGACAATTATGTAATATACCGGTATGGAATAAAATCTGCGTCAGTTAACGTTCCGATTTTGTGAACCAAAGATAAGGAATTCCTTTGTAAAATACAAGATCTCTCTTTTACAACAGACATCCTGTTGTAATTATTACATTATAAAAAGTATACAATTACTATCAACACAACTATTTATTGGTTTCTACTAATTCAAATTATGTGTAATTTACTGGCCAGAAGATGACCAAAAATAATAAAAGGTTGTATTGATGGTAATTATATACTCATTTATAAAAGGCCTTTTTCAGGGTCTTTAAAAAGTGTTCTCATTGAAAACTGTGGTATCACCAAACCTGTAATAGTTATATTCTATCTTATAGACTTGAATGATGATATAAACTTTGTCATATCTTTTTATACCAGAAAGTCATCGTTTCTGTAACAGAGTGCAGGATGCTTACACATTGCGATGCTGTCCTCAAGTACACGGCATTGTTCATGACACTATTGACTTTGTACAAGGAGTCATAACTGTGGAGATGAACAGTGGAACAGACAATCCTGTATCCTTTATGTACAAGTGTGATAAAAAGTTTGCAACACTTCTCAAACTCGTGACAGATGACTAACACATGCAACATCAAACAGCACACAGAGACATATCTGAAGGTACATCATATGACCCAGGTTTTTTTGTTGTAAATATATGGTTCTTGAGACATGACAGACCAGTATGCAATATGTATGGAAATATAATATGGCTCAAATACTAGTCCACTTAAAACCATACATTTGAGAAACATTGCAATTTGAAACCAGTATTATTGAATACCTGCTTCACACTGTATATCAGAAGAACAAAACACCAAGAACAATTGCTTCGGTTTCAGGGTGGAAACAAATCACTTCAATAGTATGATCATGTATGTAGCTGTGGGTGGAGAGCTGTATTTTGGAATTTAAAGTCAGTGCATTATGAACAATATTAAAAATTATTTTAACCATAGTAAGGCCCCAGAAAAGTCCACTGATGGTAGAAACATGGGTCCTCAAAGCTTCTTCCTTTCTGTCTAATACTGCATTACCCACCAGCCACTTACAATATATGTCAACCAACCCAAAGTACTTGTTGCTAGCAAACAGCATCATGTAACATGTATGTAAACAGAATGGATAGACAATTAGATGGAACTACATCACAGGCGAAGGGCAACAGCCTGAAGGAATTGAAACAGAAACCACAATAAACCTCTGCAGGTAAGGCGAGAAACATCTCCTACATCAATATTTAAACAATTGTAACTCCACAGTACTTCATGCTGAATGTACACTGTTTTATTGCACATGAGCTCAAAAACAAGAGCAGTGTATAGAATTCTGCAGAACTGTGGTGAAACACTAAATATATAAAAGAAAGAGACTAATATAGCATACTAGCTGCATTACTTATACACTTATACTCATGTACCTTCACTGAATTGAACTTTGGGTACATAAAAGTCTCAATACATATTTCCTTAACAAAAGTCAGATTGTATTTCCTGATCGTGGAGAAATAATATCAGCTGGAAACTTCCATGGAGAATATCCAGCAAAGGTGCTTGATTATCTTGCTGTGGCTGTACATGAGTTAGCTTCAATGAGTGAAAGAAGAATTGAACGATTAGTAAATCCTGGTAAGTCACTAATTTGTGACAAATATCATAATTTGTTGTCTACATTAACATATTTGTCAAACCAATAAAGGTGAAATGCTCCATACAGCACAGTCAGAAAGTCATCAAAATTCACCAACACAAATCACCTTCCTGCCATAATATAAAAGCTGCAAAAGATTGCTTTCATAAATGTTGAAGAAATTCATCATGTTTTGTAATTTATTTAACAGCACTGAGTGGGCTACCTGCTTTCCTCGTGAAAGATGGAGGTCTGAACTCAGGATTTATGCTAGCACATTGTACAGCTGCTGCTCTGGGTATGTATTCTGAGAGGGGATGGAATTTGTACTGCTTTCTACATAGTTATCATAGGTATCTCAAACCAACGCACTTTTAGTATACTCTCAAAGCCAATTTTTAGGCCTCTACAGCAAGTTTCATAACAGCAGGGATAACTCAGCTGGTATAATAACAAGGCTACCAGCTGGATGACCAGGATGTCATGGTTCACTTCCCATTAGGGGCTCTCTAAAGCGCCTGGAGTTCAAGTCTCCTATTCAGTGGATGCCTGGGATTAATAACATGGTGTTAAGGCAGCCATCATATAAAGCTAATTGCTTGTTTTTGTCTTGTTGCAATGTTAAGAAGGCATAAAGCTATAACTCAAACCCCTAGGTGCATTCTTGGTATGATAATCACAGGAACTACACTGCATTAAACAAAAACATTCTGTGCTTGCAAATAGTATGGTCATCACAGAGAGAGGAACTGTACTGTCAGTTTTCCAAAAAAAAGAAGTGCATTTGTATGAGATTTGCGGTTCCCGTAGTGGTGGTGGTGCGTGTATGTGAGATGAATGCCATCTTCTGGAATGTTACGCCATATTGTCTGGTATAACTTTACCATCTATGAGGGGGAATATACGTTTCCATCTTCAGGGTAGAAGAATCAGCTGTGTGGGAGTAGGGTTAAGATAAAGGGGCAGGATGAAAAGACATGGACCTACACGCAAGGCAATGCATGATGAACAAAAAACAAAGGAGCTGAGTCAAAACAAGTTTTCCTTATCTCTTTTACTCGATTCCACTACCTTACACTTCAGTACACCAGTGTTCAGTAAAGTTGTTCTTTGCAGGCCTCTGGTCGACTGACTTCCAACTTTCTGGCTGAGGACGAATTGGTGAACCGGCACTTTACCCAGTTGCCCTGTCATATGATCTTGGATCAATTTACTTTCTACTACACTTGATGTGTCCTCTTGCTGAAGTCACAAACCATTACCGGTATCTCTCCTCCACTTTTTAAAATCCCAGACAAAGATGTTCTCATTTCTAACCCTTTTTAGCCTTACATTCTTCTACATGTGCTCTCTCAATTCATCAAGTTTTCTAACCTCAATTCCAAGAAATCCTTCCTTACTGCTTTCATTACCTTTTGCTCTGTCCCATCTCCTTTCTGGTTCAACCATCTTGCCCTCTAGTTCCCTTCTGAGCTGGTCTCTTCCTCTTCTCCCTCTCTCTTATCCTGAATTTTCCTGTTTGGCTTTTCTTCTATCCTGAAGATGTAGTCAGTACATTCATCTGAAATGTCAGTAAATTACTACCAGTCTACTCAGCAACATATCACAGAAGACAATTATCTTCAACGTGCATTCACTTTTCTTTGCTGAAATTTCTTCATATTTCTGTGTTCACCAATTCAGTAATACAACAGTCTACAAGACTTAATAGTTCTCTAAACCACCTGCTATCATTTTTAGTGTCAGAGAATAAGACTTTGTGCCATCCAGCATCAGTTGACTCCCTTAGCACAAGTGCTGGGACAGAGGATCATGTCTCCATGGGCTGCTTTGCTGCAAGAAAAGTCCTACAGGTGAGTTGGTGTTCTGTCCAAGGAAGTCATTTTATTCTGTTTCTTATACCCAACTTTAATTTCAATTAATGTAGGATCTTTCCAACTGAGTAATGGCCAAAACATCGCCTTCAACAGCAACAAACTATTGTTGCTTTTGCCAATTCTTCATACTGGCTCCAATTTATTACATGAATACTTGTAATGTGATTTGCATGTTGCTGCTATGCTTAGCAATACAGTTTCTGATTCATTATGTCCAGTAATTTGCATGATATATTCAGTGAAAAATCCTGTCTAATCAAATTCTAACATCAACATTTTTAAACTTCCTACAGATAGACATTTGCTCAGTTCTTACTTCCAACATTCTGTACAATTGAGTTAAATGACACGACAGGTGCGGAGACAGAAGTGGCCTAAAAGTGTAACAGAATGGAACAAAACTTAGAACAAAATTCTAACAGAAATTCTTATTCTTTACAGTGTACTAACGGATGGATGAATGACACATATTCTTATCAGTTTTAAATATGCCATGACAGACATACTGCATCCACAAACCCCACACTCAGAACATCATATGTGTACAACACTCATAATTTATAGTTGACTTATCTTCTCCTTGAGGTGGTTGAAAATGTAGAGAGAGTGATTGCAATTGAACTGCTAGCTGCTTCCCAAGCCATCGAGTTCCTACGCCCACTCAAGACAACAGTTCCTCTGGAGGAAGTGTATAACGTAGTCCGAAGTGTTGTAAGGTGAGGAATTTGAAAACAACATAGGCCAATGTGAGGTATGAGGTTCTCAGAGTGGAGCTAAGGAAGATTTAATTCTGCTAGGATAAGACACACTCTCAGTTGGTAAATAACTACCAATATTTTGTGGAAGATTGCTATCTCATTCTTCAAGGTCCAGGTAACCAGTGTTTCAAAGGGGCAATAGGGGAATATTACAGAGGAATGGGAGACAGAAGTGGCAAGCCAATAACAGCACTGGTGCTGTGCAGTAGAGGGGACCATAGGTGGAACACACAGGAGGGTTAAGGGCACCTGGCAAGGACTGGAAAGAATGCGACAAAGGTCTGGGTCAACAGAAAGTTTAGTGAGGTGACAATGCAAGGGTGTAGTTGGTAGATAGAGCAACAAAAGTTTAGAAAAGTGAAAAGAACAGGGTATGGGTAGTAGGTGGAGTAACGAAAGGTTTATTATGGTGATGTGGAAAGAGTGTAGTTTGTAGATTGAGCAAAGAAGTTCAGTGGGTGAAGAGAGAGAGGATTAAGTTGGTAGGTGAGAAAACAGGAAGTTCAGTGAGGTGACAAGAAATGGGCGTACGGGTGTGAAAAGTTTTGTGCAAGAACAGGGATAATAGCTGGAAGGTGGAATATGCAGGAAAGTTAAAAGAGGTGACAGGGATAGGGTATATGTGGGGCAAAGGGCAAGAGGGTGATCTGGGATGTGGTGGAGCCTGTAAAGTATCATGTAGAGTTGGCAGGAATGTGCCTGGCCCTGACAAGGGCCATAATGCCGAAGTAGTGCATACTTCATGCAGTAAATAAGATGCTTCCATGAACTGCTCAAGACCAGGCCCTGACTATCATCCCTGATCATACTGTTGGGAAGAAGCCCAATCTCAAATGTCTCCAAAGATGATAAAGAGTCCATGCATTAGGATTTGGTATACAGGATTTTGGTGTCAAGTTGGATAAAATGCACCCTGTTGAACCCCTGCCCTGCCATAAATTACAGCCTTTATCCTTCAAAACCTTTGGAACTAAAGACACATAAAATACTAAGAGTAATTAAACACAAAAGAAAGTTCTCAAATCCATTTAAGCAAAGCAATTCAAATGGCATAATTCTGTTTTCTAATGGACTGTGTTACATTGTGAATGTCTCACATACACACATGTCCACTCATCTGAAAGCTATCATTTCTGTACTTCAGTATATTGTAGTGTACTTAAAAACCTTCTGGCCTCTAAAACACACTGAAAGAACACAAAAAGGAAGTTATGGAATATGAAACAAATACAAATGTAAAATGGAAGACAATTTTTGTGGCATCAAAAGAAGAGTAACATATAAAGCAATTTTTCTTTCACCCCTTCATATTACAGAGCAGAATATTATTGTCAAGGAGAGGGAGCTGAATTTTCAGGGTAGGGGCTTCACCCACTGTTCCAATAATAAATTATGTTGTCTGTAATCCAATACAGAAGACAGTGTGGCATTAAATTCTGAATCCTCAATATAAATAATCCACACACCTGGCCATGGAACTGAACCTGTTCAATCAAAAACCTTATACTCAAGGTACATTGTCCTCCAATTTACATGTCTGAATTTTAAATGGTTACTTCTGAAGATGTCTTCTTAATAGAACTCTTGATATTTTTCTTACTCTGAGATGTTATTCATTCCATTACAAATTCCTTCATTACCCAATAATACTATCATAAATCACAAAGCTCCTCACTGTATAATTTCTTCCATTTGCCACTGCTTCCAAATTTATTTTCTTCACTCACAGCATTGAGACCACACATTTTAACTACAAGAGCAACAATGAGTAACAAGCTGTAAACTTAACCATGGCAAATGTTTACAGATTTTACCAAGTTCACACTATTTATATTGGCCTGGAAAGTATTGTAAACTGCATGGTATATTAAAAATATATTCCTTGGATTACATTTGAATTTTCAGACATGTCACAAAATCTTGTACTTCTTGAATAGTTTAGTTAACACAGATTGTGTTGTCTTCTTTTTGTAACACAGACCATGGGACAAGGACCGTTACATGGCACCAGATATCACAGAGGTGACAAACCTCTTGCTGGAAGACAAGATTTGGAGTGCTGTTCAACATCACATTGCTTATTATCATGCTCCAGAGGTAAATGTGTTTCCTACTAAGTCACAGTGGCACAGTTTGCACAACTGTCTGCTACATCTGTGCTGTTCACATAGTGTTTGTCCACATGATGACTTCTGGCTTTAACTGATATCACCATTTCTTGGTTCAGCTGATTATGTAGATGATGGACATTCTTCATATAAAATGTTCTTCTACTATTATCATAAAAAGTGTTTCTTAGAGTATATAATGGAAGACACAAAAATTATGTCAGAACACCCATCATAAAGAACTGAATACCCCACCTTACATCATAACTACAACAGTGTTTATTTTTCTTCAGTCTTCATAAATTACTGTACCAGAAATCTATTATGTTACAAAATTTTCCTTTATGCATAGGGCCATTATAATATCTGGCAACCATAGCTGGTCACACAGCGTCAGATCTGGTATGTTATACTCCCCACCCACATGACAGTGAATAACATACTGCTTATCAGTCTCTCCAAGTCACCTCCAAACCAGTGACTACAGATTGTGTGACACATATGCAGAATACAGCTGCTACAGGAAGGGTCATGTAAATCCAGGCAACAATTTACAACTACATTAAATGTTTTTGAGTAATACATTGAATTCTAAGAAAATAAGAAAAGATGCAAAATACACATGCATGTTGCATCCATTTTGGATGACTGTCATTCACAAACTATACGACACAGATGATGAAGCAAGACTTAATTTTGTGAACTGGCACTGCTTGGTGTGCATAACAAAGAAAGACACCATACTGTTTCTGCTTAAGGGTGAAAACTGGTTTAAATTCAGCAGATGCAAGTACTCTTAGGATAATGAGTTTCCCACAATAATCCACAAAATACCACTGCTCAGGCTACACTTGGTGTGTGGTGTGTTACGAGTGCAACTAGGTTTACCTGCCCATTCGTGCCCTTGAGACCAAAATTCACGCTGTGTCACATTCACATGCTGACACCACATGTGCTACAATTATATGATTTCTAATTAAATTCTACACATAGTATTATTGGGCGTTTTTGCTGACGGATTAATAAGCAGGGGATTCCGGCCTACTCCTTCACCAGACTTCAATGTGTATAATCATCATCTTATTTGTGGGGCACATTAACGGATACAGAGTACAGTTATAGTCCTCATTCTGAAGGCAATCTGAAAGACAGCAATCCAAATTTAGTGTTTTCATTTTCAATAGCAGAACTGTGAATAACGCATTTTTATGTGCAACATGTGTCTGCTAGCTGAAGGAAACAACTTACAGTACCTTCTTCAAATATGGGAGCAAAAATCCTAATAGTTACTGCAGTACATTAAACTGAAACATGCTGACACCAGCACACAGAATGTTAAAAAGCAGTGAGGGCTACACTGCTTGCTGGCACATGATACAGTATGAGTGAAGAGTGATGTGGATTGTCAGTGTACACGTAATCTCCCTCTATACCTATACACACTGTTTCTCTAAGTGTAGTGCATATAATAAATTCGGATAGTCATAATCAAAGTTATTCTCACAAGTAATATCAAGAAATTCAAAAGAAAATGTAATGCTGTTTCCTTAACCTTTATCCGACAAAGGCACCCGATCCTTTCCGAGCTACATCTTACGAAGGCAACAAGAAATTTAAATGTCCCGTACACTCATGCAGAGGCTTAGCATTGTAACCCCGCTCGTTGTCTTCACATTATATAACGGTTTGTGATCAGACTCACTCTCCGGCCACTTTACCCAATTATGTCCATGTGC
>Ga0209629_10002608_pt1 | contig 12411 bp, 13 predicted proteins | sample TergutCu122P5_FD_187286 | JGI IMG/M metagenome (GOLD analysis project Ga0209629, IMG submission 187286) | Cubitermes ugandensis P5 segment gut microbial communities from Kakamega Forest, Kenya - Cu122 P5 (SPAdes) (version 2) | ecosystem: Host-associated > Arthropoda: Insects > Digestive system...
GCCGCCGGCCGCCCAGGGCAAGCTGGTGCGCTGCGTGGCGGGGGAGGTCTTCGATGTGGCCGTTGATCTGCGCCGAAGCTCGCCGACCTTCGGCCAATGGGTAGGGGAATATCTCAGTGCCGAAAACCGGAGACAGATCTGGATTCCCGCCGGCTTTGCCCATGGTTTTGTGGTGCTCAGCGAATGGGCCGAATTCCTGTACAAGACCTCGGACTATTACGCCCCCGGATGCGAGCGCTGCATCCGCTGGGACGACCCGGCCATCGGCATCCGCTGGCCGGTTGACGCGGCTCCTGTCCTGTCGCCCAAGGATCTTGAAGGCCTTGCCCTGGCTCAGGCAGAGGTGTTCCTGTGACCGGGCCTCTTGTGCAGTTGTGGAGACAAAGACGAAATCTCCTCAGCCTGATTGTTGGCGACTTCAGTCAAAATTATCTGGCATCCTACCTGGGCTTTGCCTGGGCCATCATCGGCCCGGTGGTCTCTCTGACCGTGATCTCCCTGGTGTTTCGGCTCGTTATCGTTCCAAGTGGAAAAGAGGGTATTTTGAATCGGTGCGGCCAGAAATTTGAGGTATTTTTTTATGACAGTGCAATATTAACGAAAAGTCAATAATATCAGCACATGCACCGTTTTTCCAAAGAGAAACTCTGGTTTATCGCCAGGTTGGCTCAGCGACAATTTCTGCAACGCTACCAGGGCAGCTTTTTCGGGGCGTTCTGGCCCTTTATCGCCGCCGCTCTGCAACTGACGATCTACGCCTTTGTCTTTTCAGTGATCCTCAAAGCCAAGTGGCAGCAATTCGGCATCGCTTCAGCGGAAGCGGAACTGCCCTTTTGGCTGGTGATGTTTACTGGCATGAGCGTTTATTTTTTCTGCAGCGAGATGATCGGCGCCGCCCCAACCATGATTACCTCCGTGCCTAATTATGTGAAAAAAATCAAATTCCCGCTGGCAGTGCTGCCCCTGGTCAATCTGCTGGTCAGCGGGGCCACCGCCTGCGTCTTTCTGCTGATTCTGGCCCTGGCCATTGCCTTTGCCGGTCATCCGCACTGGTGGCTGTTGCTCTCGCCCCTGGTCTTTGTCCAGGCCGCTTTCTGGTGCCTGGGTTTCTCCTGGATTCTCGGCGCGGCCGGAGTTTTTATCCGCGATTTGCAGCAAGCGGTGCCCTTTCTCCTGCAACTGCTGCTCTTTCTCACTCCTATTTTCTACCCTTTGTCCGCCATCCCTGAACAGTTCCGCTTCGTCATCCAGTGCAATCCCCTGACCTTTCTTGTGGAGACCTTCCGCAATATGGCTTTGTGGGGCATAGCGCCGCACTGGGGCATTTTCGCCGCCTGGACAGCGGCCTCGGCGGTCTTCGCCTATGTGGGTTACAAAATTTTCCAGCGCCTGCGCGGCACGTTTGCCGATGTGCTGTAGCGGTTGGCAAAAAATATTTGGAGATATTGTTATGCCTGAATGTGTTGTCCTCCTCGCATGGGGTAAAGGAAGCCAGTGATGACCCCTCACCGCTCCTTCCGATAACAAGCGCCATGCCTGAACCGGTCATCACCGTCGATAATCTCGGCAAAACGTACTGGCTTTATCCAAGCGTCTGGCGGCGGCTGCTTGGCTGCTTTGTCAACCCGCAGCGGGTGGGCGCGCGCCCCTTCCGCGCCCTGTCAGGTTTAAGCTTTGCGCTGAATCCCGGCGAGGCCATCGCCCTGATCGGCAAAAACGGCGCCGGCAAGAGCACGGCTTTGCAGGTGCTGGCCGGCATCACCCCGGCCACCGAGGGAAGCTTCCATATCCAAGGGCGGGTTTGCGCCCTGTTGGAGTTGGGCAGCGGCTTCAATCCGGAATTCACCGGCAGGCAGAATATCGCCCTGGCCGGGGCGCTGCTTGGCCTGACGCGAGAGCAGGTCAAACAGGAAGAAGAAAACATCATCAATTTCGCGGAGATTGGCGAATTCATCGATCAGCCGGTCAAGTTCTACTCCTCCGGCATGTTTGTGCGCCTGGCCTTTGCCGTGGCCGTGGCCGGGCAGCCGGATTTGTTGATTGTCGACGAGGCCCTGGCGGTGGGGGATATTTTTTTCCGCCAGAAATGCTATGCCCGCCTGCGGGAGATGCGGGAAAACGGCATGGCGGTGATTTTGGTGACGCATTCCACCGGCGATGCCCAGGAATTCTGCGACAAGGGCATCCTACTCGAACAGGGCAGACAGACCTATATCGGCGATCCAACCGAGACCATGGTGCGGTATTATTTTAGTGTCCAAGGCCGTGAACTGCCCGGCGGCGCTGAAAAAAACTTATCCGAACAGCAAGGACATGGGACACTCCCCTCTTCCAATCCAGAGGAGCATACCGGCCATCCCTGGCCGGAATTGGTGGAATATTTCATTGACGTTCCCCTGGAAAAACAGCAATGCGTCCCCGGTGCGGCCCTGTTGCGTTTCTGCCTGACCAATGAAAAGAATCAACCGCTCACTGTCTTTGAGCAGGGTTCCGTCACGCGGGTGTACACGGAATTCCTGGTCGAATTCCCTGTGGATATTCCTGCCACCGGTGTCACCCTTTTCAATGATTCCGGCATTGCGGTCTATTCAAAAAGCAGCATCCACCATGGTTTGATATCCGTTTCGGTTCCGCAAGCGCCAGCCCGTATCTTTTCCTGCCATGAGATTACCCTGGAACTGGCCTGCGGCGAATATTCGCTCAGTTGTGGGCTGGCCGCCATCAATCGGGACACAGCCGCTCAAATGGCCTATTGCGGCTCTGATGACTGGGTACGAGGCTCCCAACGTCTAACCAACGGAGTGGATATCGCTGTCATTTCCATTGTGCTGCCTTTTTCCCGCTTTCCTTCTCGTGTGGTCAATTTCGGCTTGGTCAATCTGCCTTCACGCGTCTCCTTGATGATCCGTGCACCGCGCAACGAAGGATAAGGAGCAATTAAGAATGTCACTGCTTGGTCGTTTTATCAATATCCTGCTCGCGCCTTTTGATCTTGCCATCCGCCGCAAAAGCAAGCTGGAGGCGGCACTGGCCTCCGTCCACCAGCCGAAGCCTCCTCCCGTCGATCTCTTTCCTTCGGTGAACTTATCATCGCCGTACGCCCAGCCCTGCTATGCTCAAGAAGGCGAGGATATGATCCTGCGCCGTTTTTTTGAACAACGACGCCAGGAAAATGGTTTTTTTGTGGATGTGGGCGCGCATCATCCTATGCGTTTTTCCAACACCTTTCTTTTTTATCAGCGCGGTTGGCGAGGCATCAATATTGAGCCGACACCAGGAAGCAAAACACTTTTCGAGGAAAGTCGCCCGGAGGACATCACCCTGGAATGCGCGGTAGGCAAGCCAGAGACCCTTGTCTTTCATATCTTTAACGAAGGAGCACTCAACAGATTCAGTGCGGCCAGGGCCGAAGAGATCAGCACTGCCACACCACAGTATCAGGTTGTGCAGCGCATCCCCGTAGAAAAGATCCCATTAGCCTCGATTCTGGACACTTATCTGCCTGTGGGAAAAACGATTGATTTTTTAACTATCGATGCGGAGGATGTTGACCTGGAGGTTGCCCAATCCAATAATTGGGAAAAATACCGTCCCACTGTGGTGTTGATAGAAAATCATGAATACAAGGGAGTAAAGGGTCAGGCTCCTATCCGTAATTTTATGGACTCGCAAGGATACAGGCTTGCGTTTAGAACGGTGAATACGGATTTCTATCTTGAAAATGACATAATTTTAAACAAATCTTTTTCAACTGATACACACTATGACGAAGAATACTTTAAGTGGCAGAGCCCTATTGGCAAATTCGGCGGATGGGCGAACTTAATCAAATTTGAATCACATATTTCTCCTGACGATATAGTTTTGGATTTTGGCTCTGGTGGTGGATATTTATTAAGCAATATTAAATGCTTTGATAAATGTGGGATAGAAATTAATGATGCAGCCAGAGATTTTGCCTTACAACATAACAATGTTATGTCATACAAGTATGTATCGCAGGTAAAGGATAATTATTTTTCGATCATTATATCAAATCATGCGTTAGAGCATTGCGACAATCCTTTTGATGTATTAAAAAATTTATATAATAAATTGCGCAATAATGGAAAAATTATTTTCGTTGTTCCTTGTGAAAGATATGACTGTCAATACGATCCGCATGATATAAATAAACATCTTTATACGTGGAACCCAATGACGTTGGGAAATTTATTTACGCATGCCGGATTCATCGTGGATGAAGTCAAGCCATTCCTGCATAAATGGCCACCTAATTATGAAGAAATTGTTGCGAAACAAGGGAAAGATGCATTCCATCAGGCAGCATTTCAATACGGAAAAGAACATACGGAACTCGTGCAGATAAAAATTATTGCTCATAAATAAAATGCTACCATCTCTATTTTTGAAGTTTCGGAAAAATCCCTGATGATAATGCTATGCGTTCCGCTGTCTTGCTCCTGATTTTCAAGCGCCCTTGGTGCGTCAAACAGGCGATGGCCGCCCTGCGGCTGGCCGCGCCTCCCCGTCTGTATATCGCCGCTGACGGGCCGCGCGACGACCGTCCGGAAGAAAAAGAACTCTGCCGCCAAGCGCGGGCGGAAGCCCTCAATGTGGACTGGCCTTGCGAGATCAAAACACTATTCCGTGAACATAACATGGGCGGCCCGCTCGGCATTCCGGATGCCATCAACTGGTTTTTCACTCAAGAACCGGAAGGGATCATTCTGGAAGACGATACTATCCCTGTGCAAGAATTCTTCAGCTTTTGCGATACACTACTTGAGCGCTACCGTGACGAGCCGCAGGTTATGCACATTACCGGCAATAACTTCCATTGCGGCTTGCGCTATGGCAAAGCATCCTATTTTTTTTCCAGTATGTCACATAACTGGGGCTGGGCCACCTGGCGCCGGGCCTGGCGACATTATGAGGAATGGAAAACCCTGCCAAGGCTGGATGACTTTATAAAAGATGATCTGCCGTGCCTGCTTGCTCCTTCCGCCCTCCCTTACTGGATATCAGTGCTTACAGACAGCCGGGAGCGTGCTGCCAGTAACTGGGATGCCAGGTGGCAGTACACTGTCTGGCAAGGCAAGGGCTTGTGCGCCACCCCTCAAATTAACATGGTGCGCAATATTGGATCTGGCCCGGATTCTGGGCATTTTCCTCACCCTTTTATCTGGATGTTCCTGAAAACAAGAGGCGAATTATCGATACGGCATCCTGAGGTAGTACTATGGAAGAGAGAAGCGGACATCATGGATACCTATCTGCTTTTCGGGCCAGCATGTATCACCGCCGAAGCCTGTCTCCGGGAAACGCTCATACGTCTGCGGAGAGGGCAATACAGAGGCGCGGCGGGTATGCTGGGATTGGCCCGGCGTTTTTATGGCATAGCCGCGCTTCTGAACGCGCTGAAAACAATAGGAAAAGAGCGCCTGCCGTAAACCTGACGCCCTCTGTTTATTTGAAATATGGATATTTTTTCAAAACAGTAAAGGAATTGTTATGAACATAGTGATTTTTGGCGGAGACGGTTTTTGCGGATGGCCCAGCGCCCTGCACCTTTCCGCTTGCGGCCATGAGGTGACAATTGTTGATAACCTTTCCCGGCGCAAAATCGATATTGATCTGGAAGTTACCTCGTTGACTCCTATCCGTCCAATTAACGAACGCCTTGCCGCCTGGAAGGAAGTTTCCGGCAAGACCATCCCCTTTCACCGTCTTGACATATCCCGCCAATATGCCCGCCTGCTTGCCCTGTTCCGTGAAATACGGCCGGATGCGGTCGTTCATTTCGCGGAACAGCGGGCCGCCCCCTTTTCCATGAAAAGCTCCTGGCATAAACGCTACACGGTGGATAATAACGTCAACGCCACCCACAATATTCTTGCAGCCATCGTCGAGAGCGGAGTGGATACGCATGTCGTTCATCTCGGCACCATGGGTGTGTATGGCTACAGTTCTGTCGGGGTTCCCATTCCAGAAGGGTATTTAAAAATCAAAACGCGCACTGCCCACGACAAGGAAGTGGAACAGGAAATTCTTTTTCCTCCCAGCCCAGGCAGCATTTATCACATGACCAAGACTCTGGATCAGTTGCTTTTTGCTTACTACAACAAAAATGACCGGGTCCGGGTCACCGATCTGCATCAGGGCATTGTCTGGGGCACAGAAACGCCGGAAACTCAGAAGGATGTGCGCATGATCAACCGTTTTGACTACGACGGTGACTATGGCACAGTGCTCAACCGTTTCCTTATGCAGGCCGCAGTGGGCTACCCCCTCACTGTGCATGGCACCGGCGGGCAAAGCCGGGCCTTTATCCATATCCGCGATACGGTACAGTGTATCCGTATCGCGATTGAAAACCCTCCAGCTTCAGGGGAACGTGTCTGCATCCGCAATCAACTGACCGAAGTGCATTGTGTAAGAGAACTTGCCAAACTGGTCAGCAGGATGTCTGGGGCGCCCATCCGTTTCCTGGAAAATCCGCGCAATGAGGCCGCTGAAAACGATCTGTTGATCTCTGGTTCCAGTTTCCTTTCCCTGGGTCTTTCCCCCACCACTTTGAGTGAAGGGCTTCTGCACGAAATCAAAGAAATTGCGGGAAAATATAAAGATAGATGCGACAAGAGCAAAATCCCCTGTGTTTCTTTTTGGAATAAGGAAAGAAAAGAGGCGGGGCTGGCAAATATTGGCAATGGTGCATCCTAGAGAGCACAATCCACTTTATATCACCATGCTGATCGAAACCGCTCTCTCCGCCAAACAGCAAGCCTCCTCCAGAATACTGGTCAACCTCGGCTGTGGCGGTCGCTGGCATCCGGACTGGATCAATATTGATTTTAACGGGGACAACAAAAACGTTTTCCGCCATAATCTGCGACACGGCGTCCCTCTGCCCGCCGCGAGCGCCGACGCCATCTATGCCAGCCACTGCCTGGAACATTTTACGCCCAGCGATGCCGAATCTTTTTTGCTTTCCTGCGGCCAGGCTCTGAAGCCTTCGGGGGTTTTACGGGTTGTGGTTCCCGACTTGGAACAGGCGGCGCGAGTTTACCTGGAACAACTGAACGCGGCCCGCCGCAATCCAGACGACCAGGAGGCGGCGGCCCGGCACGTATGGATGATCGTGGAGCTGATTGACCAGCTCTGCCGCCACCAGAGCGGCGGCGAGATGCTGCGGCTCTGGGCGCGGCCAGAAGTACCGGCGGAGGACTTTATCATCCATCGGGTCGGCGCCGAATATCTGAACGCCCGTACAGCCTGCAAAGGCGCGAGTATCCCCCGCCGCCGACGGACCCGGACAGGATCGGGGAGTTTCGCCTGGGTGGGGAGCCGCACCTGTGGATGTATGACGAAGTTTCCCTGGCGCGACTGCTGCGGCAGTGCGGTTTCTCCGACATCCGCCGGGTGGATGCCGCCACCTCGGCCATTGAAAGCTTCTCTCGTTTCCATCTCGACACCAACGCCGACGGCACCGCCTACAAGCCGGACAGCCTGTACATGGAAGCCTTGCGGTAGCAACATTGCGGTTCTCCTTGCGGGGATGTACCATACGAGATACATATACCAATGAATATTATATTTTATGCAAAAACTATTCGGAGGTAAAGATGCAGAAAAATACGAGTGTGACGCTTGGCGCACATTACGAAAACTTTATCACCAGGCAAATTGCCGAGGGCCGATTCGGGACCGCCAGTGAAGCCATCCGGGCCGGTCTGCGTCTTTTAGAGGAAAAGGAAATGCAGCTTGCTGGTTTACGCCGCGCCCTGATTGAAGGTGAACAAAGCGGCCCAGCGGAAAACTTCTCATTTGCACGAATGACCGAGGAGATTGAACGGGAAGTTCTGAAAAAATCCCGGTTACAGCCTGACAAAGGCGGCGGCATCCGATCTGTATGATATTGGCCGCTATACTTTGAAAAATTGGGGCAAAGAACAGTTCAAACAATACATGGCGCAATTTCAATCCTGTTTTGAGCAACTAGCATTGAAGCCTTTTATAGGAAAGGATTGCGGTACTATCCGCGAAGGATACAGAAAGATGCCTGTTGGAGCGCACATTGTTTTCTACCGTTTAAAGAATGACAGCGGCATTGAGATTATCCGTATTCTGCACAGCCGCATGGACTTTGAAGCGAGACTTGCGTCAGATTGACCGGGCATAGAGATGAAAACACAAAAAGTAAAAACGCCACGCCTTAAAGGATCGCCATGCGCATAGCCGTCCTCTCCACCCTGGCCTCCGGCGGCGCCGCCAGCGCCGCCTGGCGTCTTACCCGCGCCCTGGCGGATTTTGGCCACGAATGTTCCTTCTTTGTTCTGGAAGCTTCCGGCAAACCGCACCATATTCCCCTGTTGGATGGCAATGCCGCTTTCTGGGTTCCGGCTTTGTTCAATCGCTGGTTCAGCCTGACAACGCCGGAAGCTCTGGCCGCCAATGGTGTGGAGCTGTTTTCCGATCAGACACTTGCTCTTCACACTTGGAACCCGCTGCCTCAGGCAATACGTGAAGCGGAAGTTATCCACCTGCATTGGGTCGCGGGCATGTTGTTTTCACCGGCCCTGCTCACGGCCATCGCTGGCAAAAAAGTTATCTGGACCCTGCATGACGAGAATGCCTTTACCGGCGGCTGCCACTATGCCGGAACCTGTCGTTCTTTCACGTCGCAATGCCGCGATTGCCCGCTGCTGAAGAAGCCCGGCCCGGACGATGTGAGCGCCAGGAGTTTCCGGCTGAAGAAACAGCTCTATCCGCTCTTGAACCCTTTCCTCATCACTCCAAGCGCCTGGCTGGCCGAAGAGGTGAAGGCCAGCGTTTTATTGGGGAGCTATCCCGTAGCGGCTATCCCGAATCCTTTGGATATGGAGATTTTGCGGCCGCCACAGGACAAACCGGCCTTGCGGAGAAAATTGGGCTTGCCGGAGGATGCCTTTGTCATCTTGGCCGGTTGCGAAAATCTGGGCAACCCGCGCAAGAACACAAGGGTTCTGTTTGAGGCGCTGGCCCAACTTTCCGAAGAATCTCCGGCCCCTCCCGTCACCGTTATGTCATACGGCCACGGGCAGCCGCCGGATATCGCTTTCCCCGTCCATCATTTTGGCTATGTGGATAATGAAACGACCATGGCGGAGTTGTATGGCGCGGCGGATCTTTTTATCCACACGTCCCGGCAGGATAACCTCCCCCTCACTTTGTGCGAGGCGCAGGCTTGCGGCGCCCCGACGCTCAGTTTTGCCGTGGGGGGATGTCCTGAAACCATGCTGCCGGGAAAGACAGGGTTTCTTGTCACGGAGACGAACAGTAAAGCTTTGGCGGAAAAGCTCCGCGCCATCATCGCGGATCGTGACAGCTTGATCGATATGCGCACAGCGGCGCGCGCCTTTGCCGAAAAACGCTTTGATCCACAGGCGATTGCCGCCGCCTATACGGAAGTTTTTGCAAAAGCCCCAATTGCGCCGGGGTTGCAATCCAGCGACCCCTTGTTTGCCGAGTTGGTGCAAAACCAGATTGCCTCGCTGGCGTCTTTTTTCAAGGACGCCGACACGGAACAGACGGCGAGGCAGGCGCGGCTCGATGGCCGTGTTGGTGGAATTGAGGCATGTTTACCGCAGCTTGATGCCCGTGTCGGTGGGCTTGAGGCGTATTTGCCACACCTCGACAGCCGTGTCCGCGAAGTTGAAGCGTCTCTACCACAGTTTGTGAAGCAGTATGAGGCGTTGCAGCAGCAAGGGGATGATTTGCGGCAGCAGTACGAGGCGCTGCGGCAACAGAACGAAGCGTTACACCGCAGCCATGAAGCCTTGCAGCAGCAAAGGGATGATTTGCAGCGGCAGCATGAGGCGCTGCGGCAACAGAACGAAGCGTTACAGCGCAGTCATGAAGCCTTGCAGCAGCAAGGGGATGATTTGCGGCGGCAGCATGAGGTGCTGCGGCAACAGAACGAAGCGTTACAGCAAGGATTGGATTCTCTACGTCGCAATCTGCGACATCCTTTTCATTGGTTTTTCCGCAAACTCCGCGCAAGATTTCATGGGAAGGAAGGCAAGGATATCTGATGGCCAAACACGCATTGATTTTCGGGGTTTCCGGGCAGGATGGCGCCTATCTGGCGCGTTTTCTGCTGGAAAAAGGCTACCGGGTTTTTGGCGCGTCGCGTGACGCGCAGTTGTCCTCCTTCGCCAATCTGCGCACTTTGGGTATCCGTGATCGGGTACAAACCTTGTCGGCCAATCCGGCGGATTTCCGCAGTGTCCTTGACGCCATCGCCAAAGCCGAACCGAACGAAATATATAACCTCGCCGGACAAAGCTCCGTGGGCTTGTCTTTTGAACAGCCAATGGACACCTTTGCCAGCATCGGCATCGCCAACCTGACGCTGCTTGAGGCTATCCGCTTTCTGGGAGGCAATATCCGCTATTACAACGCCGGCTCCAGCGAATGTTTCGGCAACACGCCCGATCCTGCGACAGAAGAAACACCCTTTCGCCCGCGCAGTCCCTATGCCGTGAGCAAAGCCGCCGCCTTCTGGCAGGTGGCCAATTACCGGGAAGCCTATGGCCTCTTTGCCTGTTCCGGCATCCTGTTCAATCATGAATCCCCTCTGCGGCCGGAGCGTTTTGTTACGCAAAAAATCGTCCGCGCCGCCTGCCGCATCGCCGCCAAAGTAAAGGAGACGCTCATCCTCGGCAATATGGATATCGCCCGTGATTGGGGCTGGGCGCCCGAATATGTGGAGGCCATGTGGCGCATGCTGCAACAAGAGGAGGCTCAGGATTATATTATCGCTACCGGGCAGACCCATACCCTGCGGGAATTTACCGCCGCCGTTTTCCACTGTTGCGGCCTTGACTGGGAAGAGCATGTCCAACAGAATCAATCATTAATGCGCCCCGCGGATATCGCCATCAGCGGCGCCAACCCAGAAAAGGCCGCCCGCATTCTCAATTGGCGGGCAAAACATGTGATGGAAGACGTCGCCCGCCTGCTGGTTGAGGCGGAACGACAACGCTCACTCAACGAGGGAAGATAATTGCCCATGGCCCGCATTGCCTATGTGGATCATTCTTATCACCAAAAAACAGGTTCAACCCAATTCCTGCCTGATATGCTGCGCAGGCGCGGGCACACGGTGGATTTTTTCTGGGATGAGGAATGGAAGGGCGGCGCGGCGGTCCCGTTCAGCCAAGTGGCCGATTATGACGCCATCATTATGTTTCAGTGCCGATGCGCGAGCAAAGAACCGCATTTTCGCAAGCTGCACCCCAACATCATCCATATTCCCATGCTGGATGCGCTCGGCATTCACTTTGGCCCCCGCTATCATCTGGGATGGTACTGGGAGTTTTTTCAAGGGTGCAAAATACTCAGCTTTTCTTCAGCCCTGCACGCCATAGCCACATCCTTTGGCCTGCGCAGCTTTTTTATCCAATATTATCAGCCGCCAAGTGGTTGCGCGCCGCCGACGGATATTCCCCGCGCCTTTTTTTGGATCCGGCACGAAGAGTTGGTGTCCTGGCCCATAGTGCGGACATTGCTGCGGGGTACACGTTTTGCCTCCATCCACCTGCATATCGCCCCTGATCCGGGGAGTCCAGCGCCGACGCTGCCGAGCGAGGCGGAGCGCAAGGAGTACAATATCACCACCTCAAAGTGGTTTGCCGAGAAGCGGGATTTTCTGGATGTTATCGAACGCGCCAATATCTTTTTTGCCCCCCGCCGCGAAGAAGGCATAGGCCAATCCTTTCTCGAGGCCATGGCGCGCGGGCAATGCGTGGTCGCGCCGGATCACGGCACCATGAACGAATATATTCTTCATGGCGTCAATGGCCTTTTGTACAACCCGGCGCAGCCGACGCCGATCGATTTCTCCCGCTTCGCGGAACTGGGAGCCGCCGCGCGGCAATCTGTTGTCGCCGGTTACGAGCGCTGGCTCGTTGCGGAAGATCGCCTGGAGGAATTTATTCTGACGCCTTGCTCGGAAGCCTACCGGGGTTTTTACCAGCATGCGCCACTGAATCACCATGCGCCGCTTCATGAGGCAGGGGCGCCGGCCGCGACAATCGCGCCGCCTCCGCTTTCCTGGCGGCAACGGATCAGGAATCTGCCCTTCATGCGGAAAACGGAACGCTTCTGGATGCCCGTCTGGCGTCGGATCAAGGCATTGCGCGCTGCTTTCTTTACGTCTTAATATTTTGCGGAATTGTGTCCACGGGGCGCGTCATGGCTGAGACTGTACTGTTAACCCACGAAAAAAAGATACGCATTGCCTTCGACATGTTCGTTCTGGGGCAGGGCATTAAGACCGGGGTATATCGTGTCTGCGACGAAATTTTCCCGCGTCTGGCAAGACAGCCAGGCGTTGTGCCCTTTGCGACACAGTGTAACGACCAATAT
>Ga0209629_10002609_pt1 | contig 12407 bp, 10 predicted proteins | sample TergutCu122P5_FD_187286 | JGI IMG/M metagenome (GOLD analysis project Ga0209629, IMG submission 187286) | Cubitermes ugandensis P5 segment gut microbial communities from Kakamega Forest, Kenya - Cu122 P5 (SPAdes) (version 2) | ecosystem: Host-associated > Arthropoda: Insects > Digestive system...
CACAATAATGAGCCCTGCACACATCATTCATAAAGTGGTGGGGTAAACTGCTTTGATCTCTTGTTCAGATCTGGACTTACCAGACCACCACCATTTAATTAAAAAAAAAACAATAAAAAAACCCAACAACAACAACAACAATAATAGTAATAATAATAATAATAATAATAATAATAATAATAATAATAATAATAATAATAATAATAATAATGGTGATTAAGAAATCCTTAGGTGATTCAGAAGGGCTACAAATACTTTCAAGAAAAGCAATTCCAATGTTTCAAAATAATCAAAATTGTAAAGGAACATTAACTAAACTGTCTACGTAAAGTCTGTACTCAGTTTTAACAATCTAGTTATTTATAATTTGTAACTGAAAACCGTACAATACAATTTATATTAGGAAAATGCAGATTTTTAAATGGAAATCTACTCTGGCCACAGTTAAGTGCCACATGTTTAAACTCCTGCAAGATGAGGGTTAAGGATAAGCTTCTATTCTTCTGAAAAACAGGAGTTCCATGGGCAGGACCATTTATACACAACAGACAACTCAACTCAGTATCATCATTTTTGTATTCCCTTACTCTGTATATATTTCAGGCATAACGAACCAGAGTCTATGGTCAGAAGGCATACATGGTATGTTCCACAGTTACATCAGACAAATCAACTGGAGAGGCTTCTTACCAATATTCCGCACTGATCTCCCAGAAGAGTGTCTTGACCTTTTATTACTTTCACAGTCTGACCTCTTCCTGCTACGCCTCCGTTTCTTGGGCAAGGATTCCATCTCCTTGTCAAACTCAGAACAGGGTTTCTTTGACAACAATTTCATACCTCGTAACCTGTTCTCACTGGAGTTTGAAACATCTATATTAAGAAGAGAGTCTGAAAAGGAATAAAAAATGGCTAGTTCTCAGGCTTTTGAAGTGGTGAATATGGAAACTCCTTCTGGGCTAAAATCCTCCATCACTGGCACTGGTTCATGATGCAATGCAATATCCCAGACAGACAAAGTTCTCAAATTAAAAAATTTTCACCAACACATAGCGATACTACACAAGGCATTATTTCATACAATACCGAGCAGAGAAGACAGAATATTTATTTACACAGTACAGTATATAAATGAAACCAGCAACAAGAAAAATATACTGTAATTGTGCTATCACCCACACATGATAGGGAAGAAACCAGGGATATAAGGAGGTTTAGTTCAGGTTTCACAGCAGCAGATAATATTGTAAGATGACAGATGTTTTACATGTGATGCTGTGTAGTCTGGTAAATATGTACTGAAGTTCTCAAAGAACCTACCACACCCATCTTCTGAAATGTTTGAATGTATCTATCCAAACTGTTATGTTTCAATACTCACTGCCATGAGAACCTTAAATCTCAAACCCACAATACCTTGCCTGGAAGGGTACTACCAACTTCTCACAGATGACACTGAGGAATGGAGTCACTTTTCAATGAACATGAACAACAGTTGGAACAGTTTATGCATCATATGCTTTAAACACAGATTCTACTGAAAACTACACTGTGAAAAGTTGCAAAAACATTTGACTGATAGCTGACAATAATTGTCATTCCAAATGAGAAACCTCTGGCATGGCTGCATACCATATGGCATGGTAATTAGAAATCATGTCTGAATTTACATAATTTTTCATCGGTCACAAAAATCTTACCTTCTTCACTGTAATGGTCCACTTTGTTGCCTTCTGCACAACTATCAAGGTCTATTTCAAAGGAATCTCTATGTGACTTTGAGCTCTCATTATCCAGAGTAGGTGACATTCCATCTCGCTCTCTGTAAAAAGAACGTGATTGTAATTTTCATTCTGGAATCAGCCATAACAATAGAGTAAAGACTTCTTCATTTTAACTCTTTTTCTGCTATATTAAGATTGTTAAGGCTGTCTAGTACTATAAAAAAGAACTGTGATTATTATATTTAAAAAATTACTAATGCATGAAACACAAAGAAACAAAACTTACTCTCTGGGTGAGCCCGAGATTGTAGAAAGACTACTGTCAGGTGTAGTGGGTGGAGTATTATCCATTACAGGGGCTGCTTCATTTGAATTTCGTTTAGAAATGCCTGCACTTGCACCTGAAACTGGGACTGGAGGGGGTTGAACCTGTACCTGAGGTGGTGGTGGTGGTGGAGAAATAGGAGATACTGTTGTCACAGTCTGCATCTGAACAGGAGCTGACAGATCTACTGTAATTGGTACTATGGTGCCAGGAGACTGCATGATTGGAGAAGAAACAAAAATGGGTACAGCTGCTGATTTCCCATTACTTGAACTAGACGAACAATTGCTGCCTGGTGCACTTGCAAATGGCATTTCTATTACTGCTGTTTTACTTTCTTCATGGCATGACTCAACAACCTGAGCAGAATCGCTGGCTGGAGCTGGGCTGCCGGGAATGGTCTCCTCACATAACAATGACTGTAAATTGCTCTCAGCTTCCTCTTCACACTTTTCAGCCTCATCTGATTTCTCCACTGGGGTCTGCACTACAGACACTGCTACTTCTACATTTTCTTCTATCAGTAGTTTATCTGGTTTAGGAAATGAAATGCTTTCGTTTTTTGGTGAAGAATTACATTGCACCACAACAGCACTTGCCAGTTCTGTGTGTTCGGCATCCTAAAATGACAGAAGTCAAACGTCATTCAGGGACAGAACAAATTTCAAAACCAAACTTATTTCTAACATAACAAGCCAATATTAACTCTTTCCATGCCATACTTGACTTAAAAGAAATGCTACCATCTGCTGCTGTTATCTCCATGGTTACATTCATGATGAAATGTTCCCAGTGCTTAACTGTAAAATATGACACAAGGGAAAGTACATTTCCATTGGCATGTTTTAATATCAGCAATTTCTGGAGCAAGTAACGACCCCTTTAAGTGAGATACTTTATTAACAGCATGCAAAGCCCCTCATCCTCACATTTCTTTTAACATATTCACTGCCAAAATCAACTTCAGTTGACTTATTGGAGAAGCTTCATACTGTTGGCACTAACAGTTTTGAGTACCTCACCTTATAATGTGAATAAATCATAAAATCATTATGTATCACATCACCTATGACTAGAGGTTAGAAGTTGTCTGGGGAGCGGGGGTCATTCCTTAAATCAGAGCATCACCGAACTCAACTGGAGGATCCCTTAAGATGAATAAAAATATTTGAGGCCCCCAACCTATGTATAATGGCTCAGCATGGAATGTAACCATTTTAGAGAATTACTACCAATGAACCTTATTGACATTTGTAGAAGTATTTTTTTTTCCATTAAATTGTATGTTTGTAACTTAATGCTGCCTTCTGGAATTGTGACTAATGCAGCTGTTTGTCATATGCTCCATTTTTAGTTGCTCCCTGGGGAGCCACAGTTTCAGGTCTGGGAACACTGCTTTAGACATCTGAGTATGACAGTGTGACAACTGAACTTCTAAATGTGTGTGGGGAACAACGTACAGTAGTAGGCCTCATAGGTTGAGGTAGCTAATATAAAGATAAAAGATATAAATTACTACATATTGATCATATTTTGGCAGAAGTGGTTCAAGCAGAACAGAAAGAGTACATTCTGGGGTCCATAAATTTATTAGTTCTGTGTGAAATAATAAAGAAGCATCTCAAGAGTGGAAGGGCACAATCATTGTACGTACTCATATGGGTGACAAAACAGACTGTACATCATAATAGCTGCACAGTATAATAAAAACTGTAGTAATTACTGAGGCATTATATACAATACACTCTATTCAACATTCTTCTTTCAAGGTCAACTCCATATATAGACAAAATTAACTGGGAATTCTCAGTGTGGATTTCCATTTAACAGATCAACTACTGATCACATACCCGCCACTCATCATATACTTGAGAAAAATATACCCACATAACTAGTTAGGTTATAGAAATGTGGAACACTACATTTTAAGGACAGAATCTGCCCACAAAATGTAGTGTTTCATTAATTAATTTTTATCATCTAACATGAGACATGTGTCGAAGTCCATGAATTAGCTGATTCCAAGTATCATACACAATCATCATAATCTTTTACAACACATCTGAATGCTTGAAAGTGAATTTAAAAAAAAGCCAGTTTCAAGATGTTAAACAATGGTTTCTACAGGGAGACATTTCCAAACTTAGCACTAAATGGGGCCAGTGCTCAGCTTCATGATCTGGCTGATACACACAAAAGAAAAGATCCCCTGGTAGTTAGTGAACACACTATTATAAAAATAAAGCTCTCTGCCCACTAGTAGTAACTTTGTACAGCTTAAATTATATGGTTTTTGTATGAAAACCAGCTTCTTAGTAACTTCACACATGTTCATAGTCTGGAGACAACAAAGCCTCCTATTCTGGTCAACATACCTGCACACCAGGAGCATCTTCTTCATCAGTTTTAACTGTAGCTGTATTTTCACTGTCATCAATACTATGACCCATTTCTTCTTCTACCACCCTATCATCTTTCCCAGTGTCTTCGACATCTTTTTCCACTACTGCTGTAATAGACGTTGTTGTTTCTGTAACCTGTGGCTTACTGCCAGTTCGCTCAGCCTCAGTTTCACTGTCCTCATCCCTATCACTTAACGGAAGTTTCAGTTCAAAGGTGGGTGATTCATGCCCATGTAGTTTCACACTGCACTGGCTTGATGAACTACTCATATTGTCATCATCATCATCATCATCATCGACTTTAGCAATCACGAGCCTCTCTTCAGCGTCACTACTGTCACTGTCTGAATCTGTATCTTCAACAAACTCCTTGCTGAGAACAGGTTTCCGGCCCCCTGTCTTCCTCTTTACTATCTCCTTCTGTGGTGAATCCTTTCTTGGTTCCTCGACAGCTGGAGGTTCTTGTTTAGGTGCCACAACTGCTTCTTGTTGTATGATATCACTATTACCTGATCCCTTGCCACCAAATATATCCATGTCATTGGATTCTTCATCCGTCATGGACTGCTCAATGACTCGTTGGATTGCTGCATTGATAGGGTCATCTTCATAATCATCATCTTCTCCACCCTTTAAAAGCATCATTACATCATCACTCATCTGAACACTTGATGACTTTTCATTTCCCTTCTCTGACTCTTCATGCCCAATCTCTCTTTGAGTTACCTCTTCATTCTTCTCCGAAACATAGTGTGTCAAGGTGTCTGCTGCTACAGGAAGCAGCTCTGGTGCATCAGGAGAAGACTTAGGTGGTGCAACTGTTGAATCAGGGGCAGAACCAGAAACAGTGGCTTCAGGACTCACAAGAGTGAGGAAGAGTTCTTCATGATGACGTTGTGGGTATGTGAATAAGGGTTCCCTCATTTCTGTCTCTGTTTCATCAGTTTCAGATATAACAAGGCGGTCTTCACTGTCATCTTCACCTTCATCTGGCCCCTCACCAGGCAATTCACTGAAAAGACTAAGGGTTTCCAGTTCTGGAGATTTTATACATTTTGGTGCCAATGAGCTAGGTGCTTGGTTTTGGCAGTGCTTAGTGGGCATATGATATGATGGGGACTCACACAACTTGTCAAAAGCTTCTTCACAGGCCGACACTTGGCGAGATTTCTGTGGAGTTAATGGTTCCACTGGCAAAGGTTTGGCAGGAGAGAGTTGCAGTTCATCAGCAAGCACTAAGTCCATTCGTTTTGATTCTGCAACTGTGTCCACCTTCTTGGTTACAGCACGCCTGAATCTTTTCTTCACTTCACCTTCAAATGGTGCATCATCTTTTCCCTCAGTTTTATTTGTCATGGCAGACCTAATAAGCTTCTTTCTTGGACATTTTTCTTCCTTCAGCTCAACGTCATCAAAGATTCTTGGTCGCCTGTTAAGTTTACCAGCCCTTTCATCTAGCAGTGTGTCCCGTTTTGATCGAACCTCAAATTCAAATGGTTCAGGTTCCTTGAACTCATAAACATCTTCAGTGTTTGGATCTTCTGTCTTTTCTGCAACCTTTTCTTCCGTAAGTATGCACTGTACTTCCCCCCCCTCCTCCTTCTCCACCTCTTCAGTCTTGCACCTAACATCAATAAGCCCTGTCTTGTCATCTAGGATTAGCTGTGAACACTTCTCTTCTGTTTGATGTACCACATCCTGTGAGAGCTTTACAGCTTTTTCAATTCCTTTAAGCTCAGATCTGATCTGATTTAGATCAAAATCTCTCCCTTTTGGTTGTTCCTCTTCACTTTCAGTGCCAGGCTCTTGTTTTACAGAAGCCTCAACTTTAGGTTCATCCTCCAGCTTCTTCTCAATGGTAGGAGTCACAGACATCTTTTTTGATCGTTTGCTTCGCCTTTTCTCTAAACTCTGAAGTACTTCGTTTGGTGCATCTGTGTCCAGAACAAGATCTAAACCATCATCTTCTCTTACACTCTCTTTATCCTCATCATCTTCTTCTTCCTTTCTCTTGCCAGCCTTCCGCCTAAATGGCCTCTCCAGTTTCTTCACATCTTCTTTTGATATTTCATCTTTAATGACTTCTTCTTTCTCAACTAAAAAATTTTTTTTTTCTGATCTACTTCTTGTTTGTGTTGATTCTACTTCAGTCTCTACCTCAGACTCGTACTCCTCACTCTCTGATTCTGATGGCATGGAAATATCTACAATTAAAAAAAAAAATTCTTACTTACAGTGTCACCAAGATACAACAGAAGAAACATAGGGCACAGCATGAATTCAGGTACCAATATAAGGCACATCAGATTAAATCTATCACAGAATAACTCTGAAGGAACAAAATATGTATTCCAAACATTAGGTTTCAGCAGCTTGTCTTTTCCATCACAATCAGGACTGACCACTTCATGACACAAGGTAACATAACCTAAAGTTCAAAACTTCTTCCCTAAGATGGCTCACTGCATGAAACTATCTTTACCTTTTGTCTGGAATGCATGCCAATGTATGAATCTACAGATCAAAGTAAAGTGTTAGTTGTACCTGTGCAAGACAGTGTAAATTTCATTACCACCTGACAAATTGTTCACTATGCACATGATAATACAACAGCGTTTACTCTGGTCTCTGACCTATGATTCAAACAGCACTCCTTTCCAAAAATACTAAAACTCCAACCATGAGCACAAATATATTGGCTTTTACTTCCATATGTTAAAGCTATCTTTTTCTCAGTCAATCTGCACACAAGTATTATGTAAAATCCCTTAATGGTGGCACATTCTGATATGTGGCAGCAGTCAACTCTTTAAGTTATGCAAAATTATGAAGCACTGATAACCACTCAGTTGAAAAGAAAATTATAATGCAGACAGAGCATATTATGCACTTCTTACTGTACCAAAGGGTCAGTCTGTATTCATAGAACAAAAAAATAAAAATCTCTAAGACACTAACATGACCAGTGGCAACATAAGGAGCAGCATCTTTGACAATGAATACAGATATTCCTAAATGGATGGATGCTTTTGAAAAAAAAAAAAAAAGTTTCAAGAAGAATGTGTGGGGAAATTAAAGTAAATGAAAATCGGAGAAAGCAATACAATAAGGAACTAATACAGATGTTTACAGACCTAGATAGTTTCAATTGTCAGAATAAGTCAGCTGAATTGGATTGGTCATGTTAATAGAACGGAGAGTAAATGAAAAGTACGTCAAGTACTTAATAAACCCCAGGGAAGTCGACTGAGAGGACGATGAAAAAACAGACAGTGGAACTCTGTACACAGACATTAATAGATGCGAACTTAAAAACTGGAAAGACGGGTATAAAGAGAGAGAGAGATATGACTGGAAGAAATCCATTAAGAAGATATGGATTGGACTGCACTGCCATTGTTGAAGGACGATGACAAGGAGACTGATGACCACTTAGTTGCTGAATATGAACCTTAAATAATCATCTTATCCACACAAATTATGCTGAAGGTATAAGGCACCTGTGTGTCCAGACATTCTTCGCGTGCGCCTGCGAAACTCAGGCCCTGACATCATGTTGATGGGGTCACCAGTGTTACGTGTAACACGACTGCTTCCACTCCGCGAAACTGAAGCTGATGCTGCTGGCGACTTCGTGCGACTTGATGACGACGTGACTGAGGATGGTGTTGTAGAGCGGGGTGGCTGCTGTGCACTGGGAACATCAGGTGTTCGACCACATACTGAAGGTCGACCTCGTTTACCTAACCCTGGTTTTGAGGCCTGGAAGGAAACAATACTTATCCTCAATATGACTATCTGATGTACATTTATTCAGTAAACCACATTATACCAAAAATATTCCAATCATGCAAAACAAGTAACAAAGGCATGACATAAGACACTACAAAAGCTTCATGCTAGCAGCCACAAAGAATGCTACTTCTACACTACAGACTGTACACAATACAAGTGTTGTGCTGACAAGAAACACAAAAAGGAGAGTGTGCTGATGAATCTGAAACAATAAAACACTACAGACCATGCTTGTTATGAAGGGGGAAGTGTGATAATGTTTACCTTGAGCTGTGCTTGTGCTTGCTGGTGCCTGAGGCGTTTGGCTCTAGAGGGAGTCCAGCTCAGATTGTCAGCAATTCTCCCCCGTTTGATCCACTCGTCGTAGCGAGTGTTCCAACCCTAATGCACCAGATAGACACTCCTGTTTCCATCCTCTTCAATATCTAGTACCTACAACCAATACAAAAACTTATGTTTCAACTTCTCTGAAACACCACGCTGGTGTCTCCCACGAACAACATACAAGTTGCAGTTATTCAATTTGTCTTTCCCTCAATAAAGGCCACCATCGGGAGAATTGCATGACATGCTACAATCTGACCGCAGTGTTAGTTTAAAAAGGGATAGAATGTTAAGAATGATCAAAGCTGCACAAGTAAGGTGAGAGTGAAATGGTGATTCAGGCCAGCACGTAATTGCAAACAACCAGGTATCCCCATTTTATCTGCATCAACAACTGACAAGGCCCATAACTGTGCAGTTAACATTTCAGGACACTTACCTTTGCTTCATATGTGACCTTGGATTCATGTGTTGGGCCATAGTAAACTTTCAACTTGTCCCCTATGCCAACAGATATGTGACTTGCCAACTGGCCCATATTTCTGAAAGAAATAAAACAATGTCAACGGATTTGGGTTCTCAGGTTTCATGTTACATTATGGTAAAAAACCAATGGCCTTCTAGGTTATTGCACCGTGTAGGATCACACGTGCATTCTGACATTCCAGAGAAGATTGCTGCCACCCTTCTTCAGGGTAAATTACCCAGGTTCAGGTGCAAGGATTTTCACCAATCAGAACCAAAGAAAGGGAAGAGGGGACAGACCTTTTACCAAGCCAACAAAACTTGAAACTTTTAAGTGAGACTACTGGGACAACAAAAGGCCATTTTTTGTTCCACAATGGTGAAAACTGTGAATGTAGTATGTTACAGTATATATGTGACATTCCCCTCTGTGCTGTATTGGTTGGGAAGTGAGAGATAATAGTGCCAGCTCATACTTATGTAGGCACATATCACTCTTTCACTTTCCACTTCCTAACAATTATGACTCATCCATGGACTTGCAACAAGCATACAGGACTTTTGAGATACTTGAAATACTGATTCTCTATCAATAAATTCCCTACTTGCGTGTTACATAAGCATAGTAGAGTGTAAACATGTTCAGAATTTCCTTTTAAATTTTGAAAACATGTCCATATTTACTCCTGTCCTGTCTGGTCTTCTTTGGCTGCCTGCTCCCATATGTGAAGGCACCATCCTCCTTCAATATGTCACTAACCATTTATCAGTCTACATGGTGTGACATCAAAGTACCACCCTCATGTATCCGCATTTCTGGTCTGTATGTTTATTTGTTCTTGTACTCCACATAATTGAAGTCAGTTTTACTACATTTCATGCCCAGTAGCCCTAAATATGAACCATGTTGCTAGAACAAAAAGTCTGCATTTCATGTTGTTATGAGCACTTTAATTCTACATACAATTTACTTGGTGGCATGCCCAGGAACAGATAATTTTAAAGGGGCTCTGCCAATCCTGGCAGACACAAAGAACAAAGTGGGAAGATTACATGAGGAAACACATGAAAAGCATCGAAAAAGTGCAGACAAGGAGAACTTTATTACAGAACAGAGAAGAATGGATAAAACTTCATCATACAATGTTCCACCCTGGCCAACAGTAATAGTGACAATTCTTAAATTGACTTACTCCTCTGACTTGGCTTTCTCATCAGCGTCTTTACGTTTCCGGCCTCGCTTCTTTAAACCAAGAACAATTTCTTCTTCTTTCTTGGGTCGGGAAGGAATTCTCTTCTCTGTTTCTCTAACAGGAGTCCGACTTTCGCTTGGGCGCTGATCTGGGGTTACAGTATCCTTCTTCTGTCTTAAGTCCTCCTTACTCTTGGATCGTGTTTGCTTTGTGAAAGAATTATACAACACAATTTCCTTATTACAATTCTGTATGGGTATCAATTTTATGTACCAAATATAATGCCAATCTTTAGATAAATATTTTTATCAGGCAAAGACCACAGACAGAAATGACCCTTGAGATATGGAACTACCCACCTTGTTAACTGATGGAATTCTGCTGTTTGACAACAACATGTCACTAATACTGAGCCTGTATTACACACAGGAAACACAGCATTCTAAAAGTTTTGGGAGGTAATATTTAACACTGATTTTGCATTTATAAGTTAAATATACTAATGACTATGCTGCCAAGATGGTGTAGAAAATAAATTTTTAGGATAAATAAACACTTCCATAACCACACAACCAACAGTCATGGCACTTTAGTTGAGACTTAAGTCATATTTCCTTCAGACAATGAAAATTTAGAGAATTACCTGCACAGAGATTGGAACTGATATGTTTATATTGCATCAGCCTCCTGATGATTATACTCTAAACTACATACAAGATACTGTAATGCTATTAAAATATAGTTTTACCTTCTCCTTCTCCTTCTCCTCATCTTCTCCTTTTTTCTCAGATTTCTTTGCCTCTTCCTGTTTTTCTTCCTCTATTGGTATTTTTGGCTTATCTTCTTTCACCTTCTCATCTTTCACCTTCTCATCTTTCACCTTCTCATCTTTCACCTTCTCATCTTTCACCTTTATGTCAACTTTCTCTTCTCTAACTTGTATCCTCTCTCCTGCCATTCGGAACTTCTCATCTTTCTTCGTTTTGTTATCCTTTGGTTTCTGTTTCCCATCCTTCACCTTCAATTTCTCTTCTGAACTGGACTCATCCTGGGTCAGTACAACAGCAAGATTTGAAATCTGTCGTAATCGCATGGAGTCTTCAGTGTTTTTATTCTCAACCTTTGTTAGGCTACTGCTGCTACCATCATCTTCATTAGACACTCGAGATCGAACTTCTTTCCCTTTATCATCTTTCCGGGGTTCTCTTGCCCTTAACCTGTCTGCCTTCTCGTCAGCTTCATCTTTAATTATCTCACTTGTTTTAGGCTTTTCTTCCTTTCCCTTAGACTTCTCTATCATCACACTGGCCTCATTCAAATCCTTTACTCGCACTTTCTCAGATTTCTTCTCTTCTTTACTTGAAACATCAGCTTTTTCCTCCTTTTGTTTATGTTTATCTTTCTTATGAAGTTTTGGTTTAGGTGTTTCCTCCAACTTCTCTTTCTTGTCCATCTCGCTGGAGGTTTCATCTTCTTCTTTTTTAACTGTGTGAGAAGCATCCTTTTCCAAACCTTCAGGAACTTTCTCAATCACCACTGGTGCAACGGGCTTTTCCTTTAAAAAAAAATTCAGAGATGTACTGTGAGAGAGTGCATCATCACAGTTATGTTAAATTATGTATTTTTTTCAAAGTCAAATAATAACCATATCCAGAATTTGGCCTGACATAGTGCTATTACACTGTGGTGGAGTGAGGGGCACAATCTCAGGTTAGTATTGCATTCTATCAACAAAATCATCATACTTTGGATTTTCTTACCTTGTCCTTCAATGGATTAATAGGAGTTGCACGGTCCCGGTCCCTAATGAGACTCCGACCTGATCGGTGTCGTGATCTGTTGCCACGAGGATGGTTAACCATTGTGCAGCCCAATTTTCGATAGAAATCTTCAAAACTATGCAGGAACCTGACATACACATTAAGTGGATCCGTAAACAACAATCCATATTCTTAAAACAGCGCCTTATAGGCTAATAATGTCGATAAGTATTTAGTCAAAATTTATAATACATGCTTCAGCAATAGCCTAATCATCCCACTCATGAGCCCCATACACACAGAAAAAGCAGAGCAGATGAGAAGCAAATTTAAAATTTCTAAAAAAATCAGAAATAATGACACACTTCTAAATGTATGTGACAATGATCAATTTTCTTTATGGGATCAGGTTGGGGGGG
>Ga0209629_10002610_pt1 | contig 12407 bp, 8 predicted proteins | sample TergutCu122P5_FD_187286 | JGI IMG/M metagenome (GOLD analysis project Ga0209629, IMG submission 187286) | Cubitermes ugandensis P5 segment gut microbial communities from Kakamega Forest, Kenya - Cu122 P5 (SPAdes) (version 2) | ecosystem: Host-associated > Arthropoda: Insects > Digestive system >...
TAGGTGACCCAAGTGCTTTAACTTCCCCACGTATGGTGACATATGGAAGCTTTTGACCTGGATGTGTTTTTACTATATCCTCCAGATCTGAATTTAATTCCAACACTAATGCATTCTGTAACAAATCAAATCACAACTAAAACATAATGTTATAAGTTTGTATACAAAGGCCCGGCTGTAGTAAAATCTATGAGGATATATTATGTCCTTTCACACAGTCAAGGCAGTAGCCCCAATAATGCATGATCCTTGATATTCCAAGTTCAAGATTTCATAGTCATTTTCCGTTGATGTTTCCAAAAAAAGTCTACCACAGTCTGATGCTCACTGCCACATTCTGTAAAATGCTGATTCTTTACAGTGAACTGTGGTTAGATCATGCCCAACCTTCAAAGCTGGTAGACCACACCATGTGGCCTGGCAATGACCACGTACATCATGTATGTCAACCCGGGAGCTGAGAGGTTTGTTTTGCAGTCTGCAGCCATGTTTGAAAATTACACATGTACTATAAAGATTTCAAAATAATTTAAGAGGTTAGGCAAATACTTGTGATTTACACAAGCACAGCCAGCGAACCAGTCCAGAGTATTAATAATATTACTTCATTTAACGTTCCATAAATCCACAATAAAAACACTAAGTTGGATATAAAACATGTCAAGAGTAATATGTTATATAAAATTATAAAAATCATATTAATATATGGAATCAAACAGAAATTGATTCCAAGTCAAGTACATGAATGATGGCTAAGACTAACAGGACAAACCACTGTGTAACGAGAAAAGCATAAGAAAATATGGCTGTAGTTACAAACAGAGAAACAAGTCAGCTACACACAACAAGCAAATCATAGCAAAATAAATACAAATAGCAATTATACGCATGTGAATAACATTAAGACGACAAATGTTAAGTTTTTTTTTTTGTGTTTGTGGGACTTAGTGACAATAAATATACATTATTAAGACCATATATTATGTAAATGGTCTTATTAAAGGCATTTAATGGCACGTTATCAGCTTGTGATATATGTATATTGAAAATATTCTTCTATGGAATAAAAAGAAAGTATATGTAGGAATTGTTTTAAACAAATTTCAAATTCCAAACATTATTAGATATACCTTTAATGTACGGCAGAAAATTACTGAAGATCTTAATGCCCATTTCATGTACTCCCCTTTGGTACATAGTAAGATTAGCTATGGGCTGATAAAAATTATTGAATTGTTTTGTACTTTTAGTATGATTCTCTGAATTCAAAATATTGACAGGCATGAATAGTTTAATACTCCTCATTATGTAACATGCTGAACTCAGTTTTGGGATAATATATTCAATATGACAATTCCAGTTTATTGAATCATGTATATATATGCCCAGAAACTTAATATTAGGTAGAGTTGTTATTAGATTATCATTACAAACAATGTTCATATCAAGTGTGGGCCTGTTTTTGGTTTTAAATTGGATGTAATAAGTTTTATCAATGTTTATGGAAAGTAAATTTACTTTGAACCATTTATTTACACAATTAAAAGCTGTGACCATGTTAGTTTGAAAATCTTTGGAATTAGGACTTTTTACTATTATATGTGTATCATCGGAGAACAATATGGGTACGGTTTTATCATTTACGGTTTTGGGCAGATCACTGACATATATAAGGAACACCAATGGACCTAAGACCGATCCTTGAGGAACACCATCAGTTATTTTTTTCCCATGCAGAAAAACTCGTTTGATTTAATTCTTCATCCGTGATTTGAACTCTCATATATATGTTATTAAGGTATGATTCAAACCATGATTAACTTTGCCATTAGCACCATAAAATTGTTGTTTTGACAGCAAAATATTATGATTTAAACAGTCTAAAAGCCTTTTCAAGATAAAAAATACCACCCACTATAAATTTACTATTTAAGGTTTTCAGGGTTTCCTTAATAACGGCTGTGACTCTTTGCCAGACAAGTCTGGACACATCGGACACTGTTTTACTCATATCCCTAAATAAGCATAACACGATATTGTATGTCATCCCTCCAATGAACCAATACTCTTTTATTATACACATACCTCAACCCTTTCAATAGCGTTACGTTGTTTGACGTAAAGTCTGTAGCATAATCCAAAAATTATAGTATCAATTCCAAGCGCAATTATTTCTCCAATGTGATCCATCGTCGAAATAAAATACGAATGCACTCCAACACATCCACACACTTCACTATCGCATTCTCTTTTATCTGCAGCATTACAGACTATGATTACAGATTTCAACTGCGTAATCCGTGACCAACGTCCAATGGCTGCACACAAAATCCCAACCAGGTGTAAAATATCGTTCCTCGCCTTTCCTGCTAAAAAATTGTTACAGTACTGCATTTCAACCATGGATTACGGTTGATTTCCACGGACGTAAATGTTTAGTTCCTTTGTAAAGTTTCATTCACCAGTCACTTTTTTAGAATTCATTTTTTATATTTTCATTTTGGATCCTGCTGTTTAGAACCCCAAAACCGCGACATTTCATGATACTTGGGGACAGACAAAATTTTCAACCCCTCACACAATGAAAAATGCAGAGTCCTATACTTGTCTTGTTACTGTGAAATAACTCAAACAAAAATTGTGACATACGGGTACAAAAAAAGACAATAATAATCATCACTTTATTAATGGTATCAAATGCGCAACCCGATAGCACCATTCCTCACAATGAACCGACACATCATAATCCATTATAATGAAGAGGAAAAATGTTATGCTAATAGCTATTGCCATTTAAGGAGACAGAAAGAAGCCGAGAAGATAAAAAAATGTTGCGGATAGAGGAACAGCCTTCAATATGGAGGGTAGCTGTGAATATAGTGAATAAGCAGTAGCGGACAGCAGGAATAGAGTGATCCTTCAGATTTGGGGTTGGGCGAGGTGCTAACAAATCCTCGCCGTAAAATCTGGCCTTGTTACGAAACGGGTACATGTGCTTCGGACCTGGACTGATCCTTTGATACAACTTAAACGACTGAGAAGCGACATGAGATTTGGTATGTGGAACGTTAGGAGCTTGCAGAGGCGAGGATCACTTACGACAGTGGCCAGGAAATTAGCAAGGTATAAGTTAGATTTAGTGGGTGCACAGGAGGTTAGGTGGTACAAAGGGGGCATTATAAGAGCAGAGGATTGCATTTTTTTAATGAAAGGAAATGAAAATCATCCGTTGGGAACAGGATTTGTTGTACACCACAGAATAGTATCAGCAGCTAAGAGAGTAGATTTTGTTAGTGATAGGATGTAATAGTTCAGAGGGGTCGCTGGTATTTCATTGCTCTGAATGAGCATGCACCAACTCAGGAGAAAAGTCAGAATTCAAAAGCCAGTTTTTTCTGGGGGATTAGAACAGGTTTTCGATCATTTTCGTAAGTATCAGATGAAAATTCTGTAAGGATACTTTCATGCAAAATTTGGTAGAGAGAATACATTCAAACCAACAATTGGGAATGAGAGTCTACATCGGGATAGTAAAGATAATGGCGTTAGAATAGCAAACTTAGCCAAATCAAAAAATCTATTTGTTAGGAGAATGATGATCTGCACTAAAACTTTCATAGATACACCAATAGAAAACAGCCAATTGGCCTCTGCACACGTACTTCGGAAAGTACTGATGTAAAAGTACAAAATATTCTACACGGGAAATTACACTTCTTGTAACACAAATTGTTGTATCTACAGAATAACTGCAACACTTATACCCCAGAAACGTGGTTAGACTTGTGCTAGCAAAGTGGTGAACTTTTCGTCATTGACGCAAATTTCCACGATTTGTTTTAGTTGAATAATTTGCTCAAAATATTATACGTTGTCGTTTGGCACTCAAATATTCCTCTGGAATTATATGTAAGGTCTTATATCATTCCAGTTTGTTGGTTTACTGTGCGTCATAGCATAAGGTTCGTCCACGTGTTTGAATATTTGACACAAGTGCTGGAAATACATTTTATTCCAACAGAAAGTATATCTCCCTCTTTATCATGTCCTTCTCTACGTATCCCTCCTAGTACTATTTTACCTTTCGTAAGTATGATATACTGAATTGTTCTTTGTGCATGTTTCTCACCAGTTCAAGTGAATCAGAATTTCTGCACCCAAGTTCCCTGCGACATTCTTAAGGTCAGCTGCTGAAATCACATGTTTTAATTTTGGACTCGGAAATCACACAACGATGTTATAAATACCTGTTTATTTAAAAAGTGCTAGATTTTTTATATAATTTTATGGATCGTCTGCATAAACACGGGCACATCCGCGGGACCAAGACGGCGGCGACGCTGCAGTCGCCCACCGGAGCGTTATTTCCGTGACTGTCCAGAGTAGGTGGTGTGACGTCACGGAAATGACGTAGTAGTAGTAGACTGTTTTGCGCGCGAACGCAAATACGTAAGTGGTTGGAATGGAATGGACGGAATTGTAGTGTGGACATGATGATTAATGTCAGGCTATAAAAAAAATAACACCAACGTCTAACCTAAAGATGATCACAAATGTGCACGGAATTGTAGTGTGGACATGATGGTTAATGTCAGGCTATAAAAAAAAACACCAACGTCTAACCTAAAGATGATCACAATTGTGCACGGAATTGTAGTGTGGACATGATGATTAATGTCAGGCTATAAAAAAATAATACCAACGTCTAACCTAAAGATGATCACAAATGTGCACGGAATTGTAGTGTGGACATGATGATTGTCAGGCTATAAAAAAAAATAACACCAACGTCTAACCTAAAGATGATCACAATTGTGCACGGAATTGTAGTGTGGACATGATTAATGCCAGGCTATAAAAAAAATAACACCAACGTCTAACCTAAAGATGATCACAGTTGTGCACGGAATTGTAGTGTGGACATGATGATTAATGTCAGGCTATAAAAAAAAAATAACACCAACGTGTAACCTAAAGATGATCACAATTGTGCACGGAATTGTAGTGTGGACATGATGATTGTCAGGCTATACAAAAAAATAACATCAACGTCTAACCTAAAGATGATCACAATTGTGCACGGAATTGTAGTGTGGACATGATGATTAATCCCACATCCTGTAGAAACTCCAAACCCATAGGTTCGTCACAAAACAGGCATGTGAAGAACATCGCGTTCGGTCCTCCATCTTCCGCCAGCATCGGACGTCCAAATGACAACCTCGGGGCGAAGGGTATCCTCCGCAATCGTCTTTCGTATTCCGTTATGATTTGCTGTATACGTTCCACCATTATATCCGTTTTCGGCCACAAACAACGCTCGCACAAAGAAGGCACAGTTGCAACGGATGGCGGTCTCTTACAGCGGAAGACGTGATGCACTATGGGCACAGATCATCTAGTACTATGGGTATGAACTAGTTGAGGACTGTAAACGGAAGTACTGCAAAACCGACTACAGCGCCACGCGTGTCAGCCAGCCCCCGGTGTGCCCGCTAATGTGCAGCTGACCCATTTTTAGTACCACTAGAATGTGCAAAAGAGTCGACAGATTATATGTCCGGAGCAGAGAATGGCATCGTAGCAATAATTACTGTTCTTTGTGTCAATAACGAAGGCTAAACCCAAAACAATTTCGCCTTTAAACATCCGTGCGGGCGTAAGTTTTATGTCTGAATAAGCGGAAATGACCAGTAAAAAAGAAGTTGCGTGGTGACCGTGCATCCACAGAATATAACCGGCAACAGTGTGTTGGTCCCATATTTTTTTGTTCTAAGCGTGTAGCATTATCACAGTAAATTCTTATACATGTCAAAGTGACGTTCCGCAGTCGATTACATTTTTACTGCTACAAAGTATTCGATGTCTACCAGTTTTATTTTGTTTTGCAAAACATGTACTTAGCTGTGGCCCCTGATTCTAAACTCGCACCACTTTTCGTAATGGATCATTGATGCAAGAAAGAAGAGTGATAACAGTAGAATACGTAGAGTGTCTGTGACTCTGCGTGTATCGAAATGACGGATTCAGAAGGAAAGAAAGAAGAAACAGAGGCAGCGAAGAAAGTCATCCATACTTATCCTTTAATACGGGTGAGTCACGGTGACATGACTTCCTGTTTCTAATACATTTTGCTTCTGCAAAACGATGGAGTGATTTATATAGAAACATGATGAGAAAATTATCCAACATACAGAACATAAATACATAAAGAATAGTTTACTTTTCATACTTTCATTCACATAAACAATGGTATAATTTTGTGGGGCTCATCCACAACCATTCGCATTGTATTTTTAATTTTAAAAAATGCTAATATGCTGAGACTAGGTCCTAAGAGCTCTTGTACAGGTGGGTTGAAGAAGTGAGATATACTGACAGTACCAATTTTGTATATTGTTGCATTGACAGAGTCTGTTGTTAGAAATCCAGAGAACTTCCAGATGAACTCCTCAATACATAGTATATACACAAGACAAAAAAATCAACTACATTTACCATCAGTAACATTTTCCTTACTTCAAAAGGGTGTTGCTTATTCCTCTATAAAAATATTAAATAAATTGCCACTATAGATATCGAAACTTTGTAGAGATACAATTACTTTTAAGTCTATACTAAGAAAATTCCTTGTAAAGAATCCTTTTTGCACAATAGATAAGTTATTATTTATAATTTTATGTTAATTAACACCTAAAGATTTTTAACTGTGTCTTATATTTTTAACTGTAAGGAGTATTATGAACATTTAAATTTATTAATGATGTTTTGGATACTGTATATAGCTGTGGAGTGTATATTGTAAAATCTTGTGATACACAGAGTTTGTATTCACACTTGTACTGTTGCTATGCATGTGACTCATGTTTGTTGTAATAGTTTGTGGCTCGTTTTGTTAAACTTTGTGATATTTGTGAAAGTTCATTATTAGGACAAGATTGTATATCACAATCCAGTATTGTTTATGACCAATTTCATATTCAGGCTGTCTGTGAACAGATGATGGATCTATGAAATGTGAATGTGTGTATGTATTCATGGATGTATGTAAATATTTATACCATACAGTAAACTAACAAAGGCACATCAATAAATATGTTTTATCATATGTTCAGTGACATGTTTTGGTGGCTTCTGAGACCATCATCAGGGTGTCATACAAGAATACAGACAGAATATGTCAGTTAATAGTATATGATAAAACACATTTTATTGATGTGCATTTGTTGGTTATTGCATAGCATAAATATACTTCAGTGCTCAGATATGGAACATATATCAGAACAGTTTGTGTGGGATTTATACATTTTAATTTGCCAGTACCATTGATAAGGTTGTGTAATTATATTTGCAATTTGCAGCATTCTGACATGGTGGAAGAAATGAAAGGAGAAGTAATGGAGCTAGTCGTAACAGCATGTGAAAAACATTCCACAAACAATGAAGTAAGTTAACATCCTGCATTTTATTAAAAGTAATACATCACTATGTACCCCTTGCAGTTTACTATGAAATGCAATCACAACTGTGTACGGACATTTAAAATTCCTGACTTACCAACAGGAGGAGACTTCAGCATAAGTCTGCAGTCTGTTAGTAACCAGTCACTGGGGGATCTCTTTTCTTCCCAGCATATTTACACGTACTGCGGGTGACTGAAACAGTCAGATGAAAAGTGATAACATTTCATTTATTAAACTGGGTGAAGAAGATGCTGTTTTAATTAATCTGACAAATTTGATTTATATATATGTCATGTGCAATTGCTCCACTTGTATAAAGAATTTCTGTTGTACTTCTTGCATACCAGAAGTTCACAAATTTCGTAAGAATTTCTATTGTACTTCTTGCTTACCAAAAGTTTACAAATTTCATAAGATTTTCTGTTGTACTTCTTGCATACCAAAAGTTCACAAATTTCATGTTCTTTTTATTATTGCATTTTTATGAGCACTTGAATCAACTTTTTAAAGTTTTTCTACAAGTTTATTATGGGCACCATTTTTAATTACTTATTGTAGTCATCTTTACTTTTAACTCTCCATAAACATGACAACACTTTGTAAAGTTCAATAAATTGTTCATAGGTTTATGACTGAGGTTTCCTAATTCTGCCATCAAATAGGTCCGCAGTAAACTCTTAATAAACATGCGTTCTGAGTGATATCAAGTACCAATAGGTATGAATCAGATCCACCGTAGCAATGTCTCTGTACCCTGTAGTCTGCACTGGCCATACATGTTGAAAATTGTGTCCATACACAAATAGACTTCTTTCAAGACAAGTCTCAAGGTAAATCTATGCATGTATGGTTCATGTCTCAAGACTTATAAGTCTGCCGTTGAACCTGTGAGAAAGTTGCAGCCACTTGACATTTTGCTGCAGGATATAGACATGCAAAACAAGTTTTAGGATATATGGGCCAGCAGGAGACTGTAGTCATTAATTTGTTGAGTCATTCCTTGAACTTTAAAAATCATTACCATATTTATGGTGAGTTAAAGGTAAAGATTGCTTTAATAAGTTATTAAAAACAGTACCTATAACAAACTTGTAGAAGAACTAAAAAAACTTGGTGCAAGTCCTAACAGATATTCGATAATAAAAATAGTGTGTAATTTTTGGGCTTTTTTTATGAAAGAAAAGTGGCATGACTTCACAAGACATCTGGTCAATTAAAACAATTTCTTCTTCACCAAGCTGAATGAATGCACTGTCATTGCTTTTGTTCTGATTGACTCAAGTCAACTGTACTGTGTGCAGATACGTGAAAAAAAGAGTCTTCTAGTGAGTGGGTAGTAACAGACTTTAGACTTACGTCCAGACTTTCCTGTAGACTTAGGTGTGTAAAGACTTGTTTTGAGATAAGTCTCCTTATGTGTAGGCACTTTAACATCATTGAACCTTCAGTGTCTTATAAATAAGTGTGTGGCAGATTTGTTTCTACATGCCTGTTTAATGTATCCATTCTGGCACATATATCATTTCTGAGTACCATCAATTTTGTTTCTAGATGAAAGCAGTTTGTGTGAAAACTGTAGCTGGAAATCATGCAGTTATGCTAGTATTGAGTGTTTGTATCATTTGTGTAATTTAATTAATTAATTTTATGTAATTTCTGATATTTTGGCTGTCCTCCATCAGAATTTTGTATTTTATCTTTCTGTGAAACCAAGTTTTATTTCCCCACATAATCAGCTTTAGGTTTGCAAGATTTGAGCTCCATTTGGAGGTGGCTATGAAGAGCAGCATCATCTGGAATGTGAGACCATATAATCTGGTATCAATGGATTAGTCTTTCAGAAGAACATTGTGCCTTCCACTGCGGGGTAGAAGAAGCCAAGGCGGAGACGGCACATTCTTCTGAAACATTGATATATTTATACTTTACATGGCATCACATTGCAGATTTATCTCAGACATTGAAGTACATTGTGGCTGATTACCTGAATAGATTTTAGTGCATTTGTAAAAGCTTCATGCCTCACATAAGTTTATATTGCCAGTTTTTCATTCGATGGTGTGAAGTAACTCTCTGTCTAATTTAATGTGCTGACATTTCTTTTCCTTGTTATTAAATTAATTTTCAGATGGCTGCCCGTATGATAAAGGAAACAATGGATAAGAAGTTTGGTCCATCATGGCACACTGTTGTCGGAGAAGGTTTTGGTTTTGAAATTTCATATGAATGTAAGAACCTGCTGTACATGTTTTTTGGTGGAAACCTTGCCATCTGCATATGGAAATGTTCATAGTTTTATTATCCCCAGAAGCACACCAGACTGTGATTTAATAACACCATGGTCATACATGATATTGGTACAACACACTAGGATTTATGATAACATATAGTATTAAATAATGCCAAATATTTTTATTTCATAAGTGTGAAAGAAGGCAGCTGAACTGTTTGTTGTGATATGCAAATATAGTCTTTTTTTGTAAACAATATTAATTGACTTAGTTTTATATCAGTATTTGCTTTGTTACCAGTTTTGAGTTGAGATTTTATTTTATCTGCATTTCTTGGAATGTCATGTTTATTAATTTATTAGAATAGTTTATCCCATTTACCTTCCAGTAGAATTAAATGTCTGTGGTGGGTATGAAAAATTGTATTTGTTTTTTGTTTGTAACAAGTTTGTTTGACTTGGCTCTTCTTTTTAAGACTGCAGTTTTACTTGATTGTTGAAGACTCACAATTTTATATTGTGGGGTGTTATTTACAGTTGTATAATATTCTTTGGTGTTAGGCCATTCTTGTTATGCCCCACATTTATAGTCTTACATGATCTTGTGTTGTTATGAAAGGTATATTGCATAATTAAAACAAATTGCAGGTGCAGACCTGTTGTATAACAAGGAACAAACTAGCATGTCTGCTGTGTGTTTTAGTTCTCTTTATGTTATACTGCTAGTGGATTTTATGTTTTATGATCTGCCTTAGCAATAATAACATACATCCATTACACTCATGTGAGGGAAAAATTAAGTGTGGTTGGCTGGATTTCGAGTCAATCACCTGCTTCTCTTTCCAGCATACACTGCATACCTGCCATCTCCCAGCTTAACTTCCCGCTGCAGGAGTAGGAAACCCTTTATATCATTATTATTCATTCTTAACATAAGTAGTATTAGTGACTAATAAATTATAATAGATTTTATACTAAATAATACACTTACTTTATTTTGATAGGATTAAGTGGAAGCTAACAACAGACCCAGCTATCCTATTAATGAAGTAGGTAAAAGAGAGAGTGGTAGAACCTGCACTCACAATGAAGGACAGAGAAGTAGCAGTTAGTGGTAGTAAGAGAAAGTGTAAAGAGGGATAGAGCTGTGCAGCAGAGGGGTGGGGGAGAATGTGTTCATTCTGTATGTCCTGAATGGGACTTATTTCACGGTGGACTAACCTGTTCGCAGGATTACACGATTTTGTTGTGGAACAACAATCACGTCTCAAAATTTTCGCCACAATTCAAACTTCAATATGACAGGTTAATACAGACATTTTGCTGCTGGTGTGTTATGTCATGTGTTTATTTAAAACAGGTTACAAAACTTACTTATTTTTTTAACATCTGGTGCTGCACAGGACTTCAGAACTACATTACTTGCCATTATACTGATATTATTTGTAATGAAATTAAAAGTACAGAAGTGGAATTACCTGTAGTGGTGTTGTCCGTGAAGTCCTTGTCACACAGCAGTGTGAAAGTTTGGCCGAAGCTTTGTCCGCTGGGCCATGGTTCCAGCATAAGATACAACAGAAATATTGGAAACTGAATAAGCTAAGAAAATTGTGTATTGCATTAGGATAGGTTCAGTGTAAATTGTGTTTAAAACTAAATCTGAAGTGCAGTATCGTAAATTAAGTCTCTTGTTCATGCTTAAGTTATTGTTATTTATTTATTTGTTATATCTAGGGCCAGATTTACGTATAAGCTAGACAAGCTGCAACTTAGGGCTTGATGTTATAACAGGCTTCACTGAAAAAAATTAAGGGAATTTGTAAATAATGAAAATCACAATACATAATAATGACAAAAGTGCATATTTTTAGTGTTGTAACAAAATATAATAAACTAGTTCCTCAGTTTACAGTATTATTATCACAGAAACTGAACCTTTTTTTGTATTATTATTATTACTACTACTACTACTACTACTACTACTACTTTAACAACAATTAATAAAAATATATATGTATGCATGTAATGTATTTTATACATACCCTTCCACAAGCATGAAAAACTATGAAACCCCTTAAAAGTTACAGCATAAGGGCCACAACATGCTTAAATCTGGGCCTGTTTATATCTATCATAGCTTTGGATGACTCTTGAGGCCATAGTTTCAAATATCCTTGTATATTAATTTGTGCTGATTTCCTTAAAATATTACGAAGTGTGCTGTTATTTTTCTAGCTATTAGAATCAAGCACACCACTGTTAACAACAGTTTTATAATGTGAGAACTGTGCTCTTTTGGGTTATTATGAAGCAAGTAATGGTAATTCCTTACTGATGTTTCAGGACAACCTATCAGTTCCGTCTTCAAGGGTTCGGATTCTTGACTCTTGTTGATGGGACCAGTAGGTTGTCCAAAACATTGGTAAAGAATTACCACTACTTGCGGTATAATAACCCAGAAGAGCTCAGTTCTCACCTACTTCATGATGAAAGACTGAAATCATGATAGTTTATAGTGTAATAACAGTGTGTGCTGAGATAATGTTGTATTACCACAAAGGATGTCTATTTGTCTTAATCTGATGAGTTTTTTTTTTTCAGAGTAAATTTGGCATAATTTTGATCATGGTCTTTGCTGCACATTTCAGAAACATAACACTGGTCAAGAAAGATTTTGTCCCATGAGGAATAATGTCTGTTTCTGATGTATTTTT
>Ga0209629_10002611_pt1 | contig 12406 bp, 3 predicted proteins | sample TergutCu122P5_FD_187286 | JGI IMG/M metagenome (GOLD analysis project Ga0209629, IMG submission 187286) | Cubitermes ugandensis P5 segment gut microbial communities from Kakamega Forest, Kenya - Cu122 P5 (SPAdes) (version 2) | ecosystem: Host-associated > Arthropoda: Insects > Digestive system >...
GTCCAAGAGCAGAGAGTTTTTCTGTGTTCAGTGTTTCTATGGCTCCTATTTGCTCTATTGTGCTACCGTGATTGAGTCTGCTGACATTTATGGCATCTTTGTCCACTTCTGATGCATAATATTTTTCAACTCTTATTCCCAACATTTTGAGAACTACCATTCCTGCAAATGGAGAGAACCAAAACACATAATTTGAGTTCTTTATGTGGTGAAGCTCAATATAATCAAGAGAGCTTTTCTTTTGGTATGTGGAATGCTTTGTATGTGCTTATGGTGAACTTGTTGAAACTGTGATGTCAGTTTTTATATTCAGGTGTAGTTTGAACTACACCACAGGAAAAAATAACAAGCTTATAGATTAGAAAGTTTGGATGCACCCAGAACCCTTAGAATATGTCATTGTTGTGCTGTGTATTTCATTATACATAAAAGAACAAAATAAATTAGGCCATATTAACTTTTAATGGCTTCTCATATACCTGTGTGTTGCAGTTGATAAAGAGAAACAATTACAAGTTGATATGTGTACTGTGATGGTGTTTTTATGGATAGCCTTAAACCTGTAAGTATCTATTAAAAATCTGTTTCACATTTGTATGTGGCACTATTGTAATAATTTGGGGTAGACTGTACTGCACTTCAAGCCAGAAGGTTGTGGGTTCAATTCCCATGATGCACCTTAGCTCCTCAGTCAATGTTTCTTAATCTTAGGATATCCAAAGTGTTGCTAAATGGCACAGGCAGAATTGCTTAAATAATTGGTCACAGTAACATTATCTTTTATATTATTTAACAACATTTTTAATTAGACAGGTATGTATGTGTCTGCCTTGATATGATGAAACATAATACACTTCTTGTCTGTATTGGGACCACTTCACAGATAATTCTCGATTATCCTGTAATATTGCAAACGTCAGAATATGTTGCCCTTTTAACAACTACTTTATTGCTCTATCCACAGGTTTTGAATTGTGTAAGTGGTTTATCAGAGCAGTGTAACATAAACATGACTTTTAATTGCCTAAGTACAAAACTCTACCTGTCTTGGCATTAGTTTTACAAACTTGTACTTTTTCAAATTTGTCTCCTTCCCCAAATATTCATACTGTTCCCAGTTGGAAAACTGTTAAATTTCACTGCTTCATAATAGGTCTGAAAGTTTAAATTCTGAAAACGTTCTCATCATTGGCTGCTAATTACTTAACACTGTTTCCCTTAACCTAACTCAGAAGAACCCCTGTATGTGTCCTGCTGGTTTTTCTCAAAGTGTGTGACTAACCTCATATAGATATAGGACGTCCAGTAACTGTCCAAGTGAAGAATTTTGGCTGCTCCCGAAATTTCCCAACACAATTAATTTTGACACTGAGAGATGGCAAATATAGTAGTTTACTATACCCAATCTAACCTCTCTATCTCCTGTTCCCCTTAAGTTGCTATGCTGATGCACTGCAATTTCCTTTCCCCCTAAAAGAAATTACTAGTTTTAAGCAAATTTCCCCTGTCTGCAAAATATAAATTTTGACACCTAGTAAAAGCAGTTCAACCACATATAACAGTTATATTCCTGATGGGGTCATTGGAATTTTTCATTGACTTGATGCCTCCAGTCACACTATGGCCCTGGGGTCGACTCAGCCTCCAAAAGAAAGAGTAGCACTAGTTTCTTCTAGGTGTAAGGCAACCAGTACATTGGGCTGACAACCCTGCCACATTCAAGTGCCAAATGTCTAAAAATTCAGGCGGCCTGAACCTCCTAGAGCCCTCAGGGCCTGTCCAGGCCTGTAAAGGGATGGCTTGATCTTTAACTTACAGTACTTACAGTAATAATTTAGATACTTGTCCTTGCATGAAGAGAAGTGCAGGTATATTAACACTTTGTAAAAGGGAAAACTATGTTTTATACCCCAAGGAATTTAAAACCTCAGCTTTTTACCTATAACTCACTGAAAAGTCTTACTGAACAGAAATGTATTTGGTAAATTGTGCAAGTGAAATTTATTCCCTGCAGAAAGGTAACTAATGCAATCACTAGCTTCACAACATCACGTCAGACACAAGACTGCTAAAGTCTCCTTCAGTCACCTCACAGCACAAAACATAATACTCAACAGTCATCTGTTGCTTGAGATGGTGCAACCAGCCTTATATTCCAAAATTATTAATTTGACCTGTATATCTTTATACTCCTGGAATAGAAGCAGAAAGCAAAAAATCCGTTCCTATAAAACATGCTGTTAACAACATTTACACTCAACCTCATAACAAATTTATCCACTGTTGAAATTACATTGCTCTCAAATGCATGACAAACTGCAAGCTGTCAGTGACATGCAACAAGTGGGTTTATGTTTGTATGTATATAAACGGTAACAAATGATCTGGTGTTGTGGGCTACAGTTCTTACCTGTACTGATTCCGTCAAAAAGGAGACAGTACCCTCATGCCAGATTTTGGTCTTTTTGGTGGTGGCACAGGTGGTGTGATTTTGTTCACTGAGAAGAGGGCAGAGACCTGAATGAACAGTAATGAGCGTAAGCACACAGTATGGCTGATGAACTGAAGTATACAATATGCAACTGAGTTTACGACAGTAATTATCCACGTTGGATATTAAAGCTTAAAGGTTCATGGAATCCGCAGGAAGTCACTCAGTGGCCTGTCACTGTGTAGGCCAAGGTAAAATCCCAGGCCAGTCCTTGTGGGGATTTTTACTGGAAAAAGTGGCACTGGGACAGGGTTTTCTCTGAATACTGCATCTTTCCCCAGTCAATATCATTCCACCCAGTTCACAGTATCATTAAACAACACAAAAAATTTGAAAGCCAGCAAACATATGAAAGACAACCTGGAAGTAGCTGTATACATACTTTGGCACAGTTCATCCAGTTAGGTCTGGGCTTTATGAGACCGCACAGAGATGGTAATGCGTCATCACACAGAAAGCAAAGCCAAGGTTCCTTTTCACGTATCCATTTCTTTGCCCCATCTCCAGCCAGTAGGTCAATGCAGTGATGACAGTATACTCTAAAATTTGATAGGCAATGTATGACTATGTGAGACTAGTGTGGAGGTAATAGACTAGAAGGGATAATTCTAAGAGGAAGTCTGAAGTGAATTTGGGAGTGAAAGATTACAAAGATGGCAAACAGAAGAGTAAAATGGGAGGGAAATGAGATGCAATGGCTATGCATAGAGGAAGATGGACAGGTGGGTTTGGCTGCGAGGTAGATGGATGGGTGGGTTTTGCTGCTAGTTAATGCAGATAAAATCAAAAACTTCAAAGAAGAAGCAGAGGAATGATGTTGGGTTAAAAGCTTTGTCTGATGAACCTGGGTAAATTAATTTTGGTTTTGAAGGAGGTTCTTGACTGGACTATAGTTATTTTCTCATTTTTCTTTGTGGTTATGGCTAATCCAGAGATTGAATGATTCCTAAGGTCATATCAGATCAGAAAACAGCTTTTTGTAAGTTGAATCTAGCCAATCTGCATAAACATTAGACCATACAGTATTGTAACTGCTCTGTTCTCACAAGCTGTTTATATTTATTGTCTCTGTACTTGTGAATGAAATATTTCTCTTCGACAGACAACAATTCTGTAATATCTGATGTAACATCATCAGTTGTCTGTCAACACTGCCAATACAATAATGCCAACAGTCAGAATAGCCATGTGCTGGACAACACAGGTTTTGATTCCTGTCAGTTAAATAGATTTACCTCTTCTCCAAGATGTCCAAGTCAGATTTGGTGACCACCCAGGCTCATTTTAAATGGCTACCAGGGGTTCTTTCCCTAGACATAAAGTGGCTGTGTTGGTAAGTTGATCACATACCTCTATCTGAGTTTAAGAATGAGTGGAGCTGTACCTCTACAGCCCTTATGTGCTTTTGTGGCATATACAACAACTTTAGCTGTTCTAAAACAATGAAAAATATTGTACACTGTTGTGAATATAAAAGTTATTCACTTCTACTCTATCATTCACCACCTTGAGTGAAAAAGTTTTGAACTCTGTTGTAATGCCATGAAAGGGACTGTGTAATTTGTGTTGCTATAGACGAGTGTTGTTCTAACTGAGGGGTACAATATTATTGGGTATTAACTGATATGACATGATATGTGATGCTATATATAACTGGGTATGACTGTATATTCAAGTCTTTATCCTTTCTGTGCTTGTTAAAAATGTGGAGTTAAAATGTAAAGCTGTTCCTCTGTTCATATTGAAAGCATGTTGGAGGAGTGGAGGAATGGCTCCTGTCATTCTTAACTTTAACACCAGATGGAGATGAGTAGCAAGCTTCACACTCCAGCCACTTTACCCTTCATACCCTTTGAATAGGAGGCTGGTTGAGCTACAGAACGAATTGTGGCTACACTGGAGGAAATTTAAATATCTTACCCCATGAGGAATCGAACTTCAATTCCATGTACATCCAGTCCATACTGTAGACTGTAAATATTAACATATGCTTTATGCTTACTTTAGCCACCTTCAAACAAAGCTCCTGGTGGGCAGTCACTGGCCTCTTATCACATAGGCCTGAGGTCAATCCTGAGCAACTTCATGTGGAATTTTTAGTGGAAAAAGTGACACTGAGACAGGTTTATCTCAGTGCCGCAGTTTTCTCCAAGCAGTATCATTTCACCAATGCTCCATACTCATTCCTTCATCTATCACCATCACTATATAATCTTGGTAATTAACAGTGTCATTAAATAACACACTTAAAAGCTAAGGAAATAATGCTTCTGTGCTGCTGTAAAAATTGCAGTGCCATCATAAATTACAGTACTTGTTTCATCTATCTTACAGCCCTAAGTGAAATGTATGAGCGTTGTATCTTTCAGAATGATAGGAAATGTGCTTACTTTGAACACTCCAGCTTGCTGCAAATGAACACTTCACCAGGATTGCTGCAAATGGCACAGTATATCTGGAATATAAAACACAGTCACTACTAATCTATTCATAAATAAGAGTCCAATTGCACTCTTGTGGCATTTGCAAAGAACTGAATTCAGTCACTATACTTGGGCTTAATTTCAGGAGGTACTTGAGGTGTATTGGGTCTGTTGGTTACAAACAGTTATGGAACACAGATCATTCTGTGTTGCCTGCTGTTAACCAGACAAGAACATATTTTTTCACAGATTGCATGTATGGCACAACATTGAAAGCCATAGAGCTATTTAGACTCATGAATGTGAAATAGCATACACTGTATGGAAGTGACTGCCAGTAGAGGCATTACATAGAGTAAATATATCATATTAGAGGTAAGAACATAGACCCATGGTTTTAGAAAGACAAGTGACTCTTCTGCATGCATATTTGGCCCCACATCTACCCTTGCTATAACCCCCAGCTGTCCAGGCTACCAGCAAGCTTTCTGTACATAAAGGTGCCACAAGGATACAATCAGACTGTACAACTGCGTTCAAGGTTTGGGTACTTTGATCTGTTCTGATTCAGAATTAACCCTTACATCCAACCACTTAACTGTACCGTCCAACCAGTTAATTCAAATGTGCTTTCTTGGTCTAAATTTCTCTCATATGCATGACAGAAGGAAACATTTCATTATAAAATGTGCTGTTACATTAATTACAGCAAATGACTAAATCAAAATAAACCTTCAAAATTGTGACTGTTTTATTCTCTTTTTTTAATATAGATTACTTGATGAACAAAAAATGTGTCTCTTCCACTTTCAAATCAGAAATTGTTTTCCCTTTCTTAAACCACATTTTACCCAATACCAAACTTCAATTCACAGTCCACATCACCATATACAGAGGCTACAGTGATTAAATCTTCATATCCTAGTACTGAATGTGCAAATGAACTGGGATTTGATACAAGGAAACCTGAAAAATATCACTCAAATCAAATCACGCCTACACATTCCCACAAAGACAACAAACCACAACAAGAGTCTGATTAAATTCCATTAGATATAGTGACATGAGTTGCAGCTAATAAAAATTAAGTATCTACATCTAGGGGGCAGTGTGTATGATTCATGGAAACATAAGCAAATACACCAAAGCTTGAGACCACTTATATCGGTACTCTTCAATCATAAATGGTAACATTCTTTCATTATTCTTTCTGTGTAAAAAGCCATTGCTCTACTTACAGATATACACTGATTGTCAACAAGAGTCTGTCATTATAAAGCAGTTAAGATTTAGGTACATTCTGTCCAACAAAAATCCATCGGCCTAAAATTTCCTAAGTCCCGAACTGGAAGTCACATGATGTACAGTTGTCATCATAATTCGAGTCATTTTACTTTCTCCATAATTCTGCATTTGCAGGTTTCTCTGTATTCCATTCATGGTTGAAAAAGGAGGGTAGGGAATTACCAAAAGCTGAAAACTGACCTGGTTCTGACAATACAGTCATTAACCCTGAGTTGAGTGGAGGCTGAATCCCTCTACAGTTCCTTTCTTACAGTCAACAGGCCTAACCCACGCAGTTGAAGGCTTGCTAGAAAGAGCCTTAAAAAATAATAGCACTTTACTTTTACCATCCCGAAGTGTTATGTAAAACAATGTTAGGTTACTAAATGTGACAGTCTAACACAACAATTAATTGGTATATCTATAACCATAGATGTCTTCTATGGGTCTGATTATTATCATGAGCACCATACATATCACCAACAAAGGTAGGTTAATGGACACACTGGAAAAATTTTACATATTCTGCGAGGCAGCAATGACCTCTGCTTCGGACGGAGAAAGGTGACCTTTCAATTGTTTTTTCAGTCCAGGGAACAGGTGGTAGTCTGACGGGGCCAGATATGGAGAATATGGTGGGTGATCAAGAACACTGGAAGCCCGAGTAGGCTAGTTTCTTCCAGGTTGCAAGTGCCCGGTGAGCCGGGGCATTGTCGTGCAAGAACAAGACCCTCTTGGTGATTTTCCTGTGGCATTTTTCCTTCAAAGTGTCCTTCAATTGCACCAGTAGAGACATGGGTAAATAGGTCAGGTTAAGGACTTCTCAGCAACCCCTAATACAGATTGGTCCTCCTGATGATGAGCAGTAAGCCTGCTAGAAACATGTAGAGGCTTATTAGTGAAATAAATTAAGAGAAAATAGTGCATCCTGTTGGTTCCTACTGTATGGATACATCACAGACACATGGTCAACAAAATTGATGCATGGTCAACAAAATATTAACTATGTTATGTATGAAACTATGACAAGTGGGTCCCTGTCACAACAGCATGGCACGTCCTCAGGTTGTGGATGGAGGAACAACCTGCAATATGGAAGGTAGCTGCAAGTGTATTGAATTAGCAGTCACGGACAGCCGAGAAGGGGTGGTCCTTCAATTTGGAGGATTGGGCGAGTTGCTAACAACCCCTCACTGAAGAAACTTACGATTTTATTAAACATTTCGTACGGTGCTTACAGCGTTTAGGTGAGGAGAGTGTACGGAAAGAGACAACATGAAAGATTTAGACGCAGATAGGAGGATGTGCATTGATCTGGCTTAGGATAGGAAGAGGTAGCAGTTGCTTGTGAATGTGGTAAAGAACCTATGGGTTCCATAAAATGTGGGGGTTGTATTGAATAGCTGCAAAAATATTGGCCTCTCAAGAAGCCCTTGGCTCCTTGAACTTACACTCAAAGTTAACTTCCGTATGTAGCAAATGTTTTGGGTTTGCACTAAAACAGTTACTCATCCAAGCCACTGAAACCTGGTTCTGCATCACAGGATGCAACCACCATGATTCTATGGTGGAAGTGGAAAGAATATTTTGTTCGCAAATCACGCCAATATTTTACATTATCTTTCTTCGGCAATTCTGTTCTTCAGTCTAATACATCTATGAGAAACTAAGTAAATCCATGGAAAGCAGTCCTTACTGAGTAGCATTTAGTACCACAATTTGTCAAGAAAATCCCCGCACTTCAACATCACCGTCTTTACAAGAGCTCTTCTTTCGCCCATATCCAGGGAGACATCAATTTATTCCACAATATCGTATCCCACTACTTTATTGTTTATTTTATTGTTTATTTTATCCTTATACTTCCACCTATGGCAAGTCTCCCAGGTAGCACCTTCCCTACAGTTTTCCTCTAAAAATTATCTTTTGTTTTCTTCTTCCTGGTATTTGCGTTTATTAATTTTTAATGTTGTATGAAAACAAAAGTAGTATAATTGTATTACAGGGGGAGTGATGTGGGGGGGCATAACTAGACGGAAAGAGGCCACTTGGAAAATCTAGGTTTAGTTGGGAGGATAGCGTTGCATTGACCTTAAGGATATAGAATTGGAAAGCATGGATTGGATTTATCTGGAAATTAGACAACCAAACCAACAACAAGCTAGCAGACAGACCAAATATAATTTTCAAAATAATAGTTCAAAAAGATCCACACAGAGGGATACACAACATTTGTCACATGGCTTGAACTCTCCTCATCTCAGTAGAACCCGAGGTTTAAGTGTGAACACACAAACAACCACCATCACAGCTCCTCCAGGGCCAGTTACCTCCAGCCTCCTTACGCAGCCGCCCACCACGCACCAATTTTCGCATAGTAAACTCCAACCCAAAGACCCAATAAAGTCCGCAATCACACATAAGTAATTAAAATAGATTGTCTTTCAATGCATTTTTAAGTCATTTTGTGCAGCTTATACTGTTTTCTATCTTCACACATAGTTATAAATTGCAGATTGACATGACAATAAATAATCTACTGATTCCACCAGACAACCACCGAGGACATCCCTTCACAATAGCACGCAAACCTGGACAGGCCTACCCTCCAAAGTCCATATAGAACCATTTCTACGTCCCACAGAAGAGTATTCTCACAGCACCGGCACAAGGCAGCACGTGGACGCACTACACGCTTTCACTACAATCTTCCCTCCCTCCCTCCCTCCATCTCCATACCGGTCAGGTCATTCTGAAGTTACCTTGCCTCCCTAATAGACCACGACAGCCCACAGCCGGATATACATACCCTATGAATATATGAACAATTTATACCTTATATTTATAGAGTTGCCTGCAACTTTATATGGTAGAGATATAACTTTAGAGATATTATCCACAATTATCTAATTTATATGATTCCATATTGTTACAGTAATTATTTTGTAAGCATTGGGGATTCCACAGTGCATTTAACTACCGTGTTAATTTGATCTGTATTCTTTGAGGGCCTGAAGGTGACTCAATAAGGGTCAAAACATGTAGCCCATATATCTATGGTTACAGATAAACCAATTAACTGTTGTGTTAGACTGTTACATTCAGTACCCTAATATTGCTTCAGAAATAAACTATGTTGATTTGAGTCCCACTATCGGCATATGTCTTTATGTAGCCCAGGCAACACACAACACTCACAAAAGACAGACAATCATGCCCCCTGTGTGATTCGATCCCACAATCACAGCAGGCGAGGGGCCGTAGTCTGCCCGGCCACTGGGACGGGCGAAGTATAGCACCTACACATAGAAAATGGAAATTAACACCTTAGCCCTTAAAAGGGCTGTTTTCAGAAACTGACTGCTTTAATAAGAGGTCCAGAACCCTTCTGCTTCAACAACTGATTTCATTCCTCAAAGTGTCATGGACTCAATCAGTGATGGAATGTAACACTGAGACAGAGTAACTTCATCCCATGGGTCTGACACAAGGGCCCATAGCTCATCACTATTTCTGGGAGGGAGGACAGGCTGGGTTTCCTGCATTGTCCTTTTCACCCCACTCTATATTTGTCTTGTAGAGGGATTCAGCCTCCACTCACCTCAGGGTTAATGGAAGAATGGAAGACAGAGAAAAGCTGGGAATGCACAAATATGGGGAAAGCAAAAGGACTCGAATTATGATGGCAGATGTACATCAAGTGACTGCCTGAGCAGGACTTAGAAAATTTCAGGCCGATGGATTTTTGTTGGACAGAGTGTACAATTCATGCAGTTAGTCACTGCCCACTCATTTCAGAGGCCCAAGTTTCATCTCAGGCCTGTCCATGTGGGATATGTAGTGGTTGCAGTGGCACTGGGAAACCTTTTTTGCTATGTACTCCAGTTTTCACCCAATTGTTCTACTTACCAGTGCTATATAATCTCAGCAACTAACAGCATTAAGTAACATGCACTTCCATTCAGCTGTCTGTCAAGAAGTGTTCATGCTGACAGCATGCATATTCAGTGAATCTGTGATGTTAGTATCTGACAGCTGCAATTATGTATTAAAAAAGTAAGTGGAAGGGAAATCTGTATTATTCATAGCCACAGTTTGGAATTCTCACGTTTTCCCATTGAAATTTCACAGGCTGTACAAGATAGCTCTTAATTAAATTTCACTTACGTGAATGCTGTCATCACTAAATGCGAAGATGTTTTCTTTCAGTTTCTCCTAGAAGAGATATAAAATTTATAAATTCAATAGCATGCCTAAAAATGGCCATGATTGAAGCAAAATCGTGTGACACATTTGCTGTTTTTTAAACAATGCATTTCATGAAATGCTGCAAATGGTGAAATGTATGCCAGTCTTTCAGTATGAGAACCCAAGGAGACTACATGTGATATTGGCTGGAAGGTATCTGGTGAGGGTGAAATTGCACATTGCTTATGGCTTTGTGCAACAGGTGACTCAATTGTTGTCATGAATATTTGACACTGACTGAATATTATCATGATTCTGCAAAACATTCTGGTACCTTATTCTGGTTGTACAAGTCCAAATTTACATTAACAATACTTTATAGCACTAGGTACCTTAAGTATTACATACAAAAGAACACCATCACAGTACATGTATAAACTTCATGAAAGCCATCCCGTTGTGTGACAATTATAATTATATACAAATTTACGTTGTACACAACAACAATAAAACACAATATTAAGTGCTACAAATTAGTGGTTCATGGCTACATTTTTCAGCTGCATTGCAGCTATCTTCAGGCCAACTTATAAAGATCAAGTGCCTTCAATGTGCGTGCAGTATTGGATCCCATTGTGCGTACAAATTATAATGTATGAGAGATAAAAAACCACTATTAAAAAAGTTTGCAGGAGGCTAAACGTTTTTTGATAGTAGTTTTTATCTCTCATACATTATAATTTGTACACACTATGGGATCCCATACTGTACGCATATTGAAGATACTCAATCTGTATAAGTTGACCTCAAGATGGCTGCAATGCGGCCAAAAAACGTAGCCATGAACCACCAATTTGTATCACTTAATGTTGTGTGTTTTATTGTTGTGTGTGACATAAATACTAGGTTGGGCAAATATTAATTATAATTTGTAAATAGAACAAAAATTTGATTTATTCTCCGAAACTGAAATTGTCACTTTTCAACATAATCTCCCTGGTTTGCAATACACCTGCACCAGCCGTCCGGTAGCTTGCGGATGCCGCTCAGGAAGAAGTCTTTTGGTTGCCAGTGTAGCCACTCCTGAACAACCTGTATCACTTCCTCATTATTGTGAAATCTTTTTCCGCCCAGATGCTCCTTTAGGGGGCCGAAGAGGTGATAGTCTGAGGGAGCAAGGTCCGGGCTATATGGAGGATGTGGTAGAACGTTCCATTTCAGTTTCTGGATGGTGTCCATAGTGCGAGCAGCCACGTGTGGACGGGCGTTATCCTGGAGAAATGACACAGATGTTTGCGCCCTTTTTTCTCTTGTTCTTGATAGCTGCCTTTACTGGGCCTTCAAGAAGTGCCGAATAATATTCAGCATTTATTGTGCGATGCTCTGTGAGGAAATCTACGTACAGTACACCTTTAGAGTCCCAGAAGATGGTGGCCGTAACCTTCCCAGCAGAGAACGTGGTTTTCGCTTTTTGGGTTTCGGAGATTCTGGGTGACGCCACTGCATTGAAGAATGTTTGCTCGCGGGCATGAAGTAATACACCCACGTCTCATCCGTTGTCACGATAGAATCCAAAAAAAAGTCTCCTTCCTGCTCGTACCGCGACAACAATGACTGCGCCACTTGCAGCCGTGTACTCTTGTGTTCGTCCGTCAAAAAACGCGGGATACATCGGGCGCACACTTTCGAGTACTGAAGGTGTTGTTTGATGATTGTTTTCACACTACCATCACTGATGTTCAGTATTCCAGACAACTCGTGGACAGTTATTCGCCTGTTCTCTCGAATGAGTGCATCAACGCGGTCTCTGTTCTCGCCTGTTATGGAAGTCCTCAGCCGACGCTCATGAGGTTCGTTCTCCACCGTTTCCCTTCCTTTTTTAAACGCACTGCTCCACTTATAGACACTAACATTTGATAGTGTCTTCTCACCATACTGCTTTTTCAATCTTGAACAGATTTCCGACCGTTTACAACCTTCTTTTGTCAGGAATTTGATTATAATGCGCTGTTCCACGCTA
>Ga0209629_10002612_pt1 | contig 12404 bp, 10 predicted proteins | sample TergutCu122P5_FD_187286 | JGI IMG/M metagenome (GOLD analysis project Ga0209629, IMG submission 187286) | Cubitermes ugandensis P5 segment gut microbial communities from Kakamega Forest, Kenya - Cu122 P5 (SPAdes) (version 2) | ecosystem: Host-associated > Arthropoda: Insects > Digestive system...
AATCAACATCATTAATTGTTCCATCCGAAAACAACAATCGTATAGTATAATTATCTACATATTCGGATTTTGTAATTGAAAGATTATCAGGGATATTCATTTTAGATTGATTTTTTTGATTTTCAATTCTTCACTATTAATTTTAGTTTTTATATGGGTAATACTCACTTTTGATTTAAGCACAAAACATTTTATCCATTTTTTTACAATATCATCGGCATAAAAAATTATGAAATCCATTGTCTTTTTTTCGTCTGAGGTCGAAAGCATTTCTTTTCCACGTCTTTTGCGCGTTTTGATTTCCGTTAAAACATCATTAAAAATGATTAAATCAAAAATAGTCTCTTTATCGCCTTTTTTGACGTGAACATGAATCGGGTCATGTTCATTGGAAAAGAAATAGAAAATTAGCCCAAAGTATTCATAAATTTCCGCCATCGCTGTTTTTGTTGCAAAAATACATTATTTTTTTGAAACATAAAAATATTTTGCCCCTTAGCTCGCCCCCATGCTGTGCGTAGGCTCTCTGCTTGCGGCGGGTTAGAAGCAAAGCTCCCGCTTTGCCAAGCGATGAATAATTGATAATTTTATTTGGCAAAATATTTTTATGAAATAATTTTACTAATGTTTCGCACCTCATAAATGCCTAAATAATATGGTGGAGAATAAGATAAAGAAGCGTGTGTTTTTTACAGATTATCTCCAGCGTGCGAGCGTTGGAACAAACTTCGACAACTGTTTCCTTGCGGCTTGTTCGCCTATTTTGTGAGCAAGATGCGGAACGCCGACTTCAACCATTTCACTGACGGTTATGTCGGGTTGCAAAAACTTTCCGTCTTTGTAACAGAATGAACAGTAAATACTATTGCTGCCATCCGGTTCTTTAGCTATAAGTTCGATATGCCCTTCATCAAAGGGCATACCGCAACTTTGACAATACTTTTCCATAACTTTATTTTCTTTATTTGTGTTCTTAAAATTCATACCGCAAAAACCTGAATTATTCCATTTTTTTATAATACCTCATTTGATAATCCGGCAATAATTCCATGTGTAAAATACTGATTTTAGATATTTCAGTTGAAAAAATAGCCGACAGTAAGGGCTATATTTATATTTCTCATTGATATGCCTTTAGGAATTATATTCTGTGAACTTTTTAACAGATTAACTATGCCTTGATTGTATTGGAGTTTAACGAATATTTTTTTGTATTGATATCCTGCGCCCGCATTCATTCCAAAATCATAGCGAGAGCCATCTGATCTTTTAATAACTGCATACGTGCCATTCATATTAGCCGAAAGCATATAGCCTAAATATGGACCAATAAATACAATTATTTTTGAGTCTTTTTCTACATCAAACTTATAAGCGATATTTATTGGTAATTGCAGATAATTAAGTGTTGAAGTGATTGGTTCATCAATTAAATACCCCCATGGATTCTCTAAATCATAAGCACGAGTATGTTTATTTTTATAACCTCGTTGGCTAAAGAGTAATTCAGGTATGATTGATAATTTATCAGTCATCCCGAAATCCGCGACCACTCCAGCTTGAAATCCTGCCTTGAAAATGTTATCGCTATAAATTGTAGTATTAGAAACATTTAATCCTGCTGTAATACCAATTTTAAGTGATTGGGCAAAAGTGGATCTGATAAACAGGATACCCAAAATCACCACTAATAAAAAAACTTTTTTCATCTGTATATTGCATTTCATCAAGGAGATTTTATTTCTAATTGCAAACCCGATTGAACTTCAAAGGAACCGTTAATAGTAACGTCTCCCTGCGAATTCAGAATCAGTTTGGCGTTATTGGTGACAGTTATATTTTGAACATTTAAATTAGTACAGCCATTAAACATGCTAAAAAAATGATTGCTAAAATAATTTTTTTCATGACGATAAATTTTAAAATGATTGTGCGTAAAAAATTGAATTATTGCACAAAAATAAATAAAAATTTTCAATTGTATAGTTAATAAGGTTAAATATATTAGTTATTTTTGCTTATTCCGTTTTTTTATAATACCCGCTCGGCGGAAGCTCCGCTTCCGTCGTATAAGTGCAAGGCTTCTGCCTTTTATCCCCGCCGCATTCGACCCAAGCGCTGGGCGTAGGCTCTCTGCCTACGTCCGGACAGAAGCAAGCGTCCTCGCTTGCAAAACAAACAGATAAAAATGAAACAAAGGATGAATATAAACAAAACGATTGAATGTAAGATTTTGTTTGGCAAGTCAGGAGACTTGCTTCTAATACGACGGAAGCAGGAGCTTCCGCCGAGCGGGAGCTACCTATATCCAATCCGTTCCGGATTGACATCTTGCAACTTTATCCTATTGAAAAACCTACAGTTGCAGAATTAATAGAATATTCTTTGGAAGAAAAGAGTCTAATTGATGTGAATTATCATTAATCAGGGCAATGCGCCCCTGCAGCGCTTTATTTGAACCGCTTTTCTAATTCTTCTTCGCTAATAATCAAAAGGATAGATTTTCCATCGGGCGTATAGTTAGGTTCATTGGATGCAAACAGTCGGGCAATCAAACTGCCGGCTTCTTCTTCCGGCAAGTATTTGTTGTAGGGTAGGGCGGCTTTTTTTGCCAGCGTCAATGCCAGGGATTCCTGAATTTCTTCTTTCACTTCGCATCCGGTTTCCAGTACTTTGTCGGTCATGTCCTGCAATGTTTCAATGATGTCGGTATTTTCCAAACCCGAAGGAATGCCGTTGATCGAATAGGCATTGTTTCCTAAATCAGCCAAGTCAAAACCTATATAAGCCAAATCGTCTAATAAACAGGGTAAAACTGTCGCTTCACGCGGCGTAAACGAAATAATTTCAGGAAATAGAAGTCCCTGCGAAATACCCCGCTTCTGAGTCATTTGCTGCAAATATTCATCATACAAAATACGGATATGCGCCCTGTGCTGATCAATAATTACCAAACCTGATTTCAAACTCGAAACAAGGTATTTACCTTTAAACGAAAACTGGGCGGTACGCTCTGCCGTCCATTCGGCAGGCATTGCCGGTTCTTCCGGGGCAAACGGCTGGTCGGTATAGAGTTTTTCAAAGTTTTTCAACAGGTTTCCCGACCGTCGTGTTTCTGTAAACGGATTGTATTCCGGTTGAAAATGAATTTTCGGGGCTTCCGGTTGTTCCGTTTTGGGCGTGTAAACCGGCAGGTCAATAGCGCCTTCCCTGTTAAATTCGAGACGGGGAATGGCGTTGGATTTGGCAAGGGATTCTTTCACTGCCGAATTGATTATCATCCAGATAGCCTGTTCGTTTTCAAACTTTATTTCGGTTTTCGCAGGATGAATATTGACGTCTATGCTTGCCGGATCAACCGTCAGATAAATAAAATAATTCGGCATTTCTCCCGCAGGAATGTAAGGTTCAAAGGCTTGCATTACCGCCTTGTGAAAATAGGGATGCCGCATATAGCGGTCATTGACAAAGAAGTACTGCAGCGCGCTTCTCTTTTTGCTGGAATCGAGCGTCCCTACAAAACCGAAAATGGAAACCAGCGAAGTATCGACTTGCAGCGGCAGTAATTGCGCATTCAGCCGTTTCCCGAATACGTTCAGGATTCGCTGCCGTATCGAAGAGACCGGAAGATTGAATATTTCCGAATCGTTGTGCCGAAGTTCAAATGTTATTTGCGGCTGAGCCAAAGCGACCCGTTCAAATTCGGTAATGATGTTTTTCAGTTCTGCCTCGTTCGTTTTCAGAAATTTCCGGCGTGCCGGCACATTAAAAAAAAGATTTCTTACCGAAAATATGCTGCCCTGACTGGCTGCAATCATTTCCTGTTTTTCGACCTGAGAGGCGGAAATCTGTATCAGGGTTCCAAAAGATTCATTTTCACGGGCAGTTTTCAATTCCACCTGAGCGACTGCTGCAATGGAAGCAAGGGCTTCTCCGCGAAAACCCATGGTTTGCAATGCAAACAAATCGTCCACTTTATGAATTTTAGATGTGGCATGCCGTTCAAAAGCCATACGGGCATCGGTTTCCGACATCCCTTTCCCGTTGTCGATGACCTGAATCAATGTTCGTCCGGCATCTTTGAGTATCAATTGAATGGAATCGGCGCCGGCATCAATCGAATTTTCAATCAATTCTTTTACAACAGAAGCAGGTCGCTGAATCACTTCTCCTGCCGCTATCTGATTCGCTATCGAATCGGGAAGCAAATGAATGATGTCGCTCATGTTATGGTTGTTTTGAACGTTGATGCACCCTTCGAGGAGGAGGAATATCTCCTGCTTTCATTACCGTTTTTACAAAGATATCCTCCTTGCTTTTTGGGCGAAGGTAGTTATAGTCTATAAAGTCCTGTAAAAACTTTAATTCAGGAGTGATGTCCGGAATAGGATATACATCCATTTTAGAATCCGGAAACCATTTTATTTTGTGAATTTTCCTCGCCTGTATCGAAAAAATAATAAACGGAGCCGACGATTTGGATAATTCCAAGGGGGTGGCGTCTTTATTGTCTAAATTGTAATAAATGGCTTCGCCGTTTCCTTCCATTATCATTTGATAGACTTCCCCCGCATTGAAATAAGCGGTTAAATTTCTGCCTTTCAACTGATCGTAATAAGTCGTATCTATCTCTTCCATGGCAAATGCATAATTCAACGCATACAATCTTTCAATGGTGCTGTCATTAAAAAGAACTTTAATCGTATCGCCGGTCAGTTGATATTTATCATTCCATAAGATGGGATGTTTGTGCATTTGCAAAATTGAATCGGCGGTATTGTATCGCAGAGAATCACAAACGCCCTGAAGATCGACTCTGTAGAAACGAACGCCGTAATAGGCTTTGACTTCCCGAGTCGAATCAATCGTTTTCATCAACAGGGTATCGGCATGAAGAAAAAGCGAATCCCGTTGTGAATATTCAATCATTTGAGCCGAATCGGTAGCAAAGGCGAAATTAGTCTGTTCGTCGTAGTAACCGTAATTCCCCATGATGATTATCTTTCTTAGCGTATCATTCAGAACCATGTTTCCAAATGCTTCTACAAAACCTTTTGTCTGATCGTAAGCCAGCGAATCGGCTGTAATCATTTTGGTTCTGTCTTTGCTTAGCACAGTCGAACGATCATACAGCATCGATTTTCCTGTCAGCGTATTGTACCATCCGCTGCTGGAATAGACATATCCGCTGTCGGCTTCGATGACTGTGGGGCTGATAATCTTTGCAACCTTTGTAACTGTGTTGTAAACCAATGTATCGGAAGTAAGAACAAATTGGGGATTTGTCAATCTTACCTTATTTTTAAAAAATGCTACTTTGGTATCCGGAGAATATTGCCCGTATATGGAAGTTAATTCATTCACCGAATCGACCAGCATACCTCCGCTAAAATAGTAAGCGAGGTTTTTGGCGCGGTTGTAATCAAAACTGTCTGTAAACAGCGTAACATCATTGTTTTCCATTTTCACATTTTCGCGCATTTTTGCCAATTGCGTATTTCCGTAATAATTCAGATAATCGCCGTAAATAAATAAGGTATCGCCCTGTTCGATTCTGACATTATCAAATGCTTCCAGCGAATTGGATAATTGGTACAGGTAGGCGCTGTCGCAGTACATAAAAGAACTGTCGTGGCGGAAAATTACATTTCCTCTCAAAACATAAATATCCGGATTGTTATTTTGCGACATTTCCAGCGAATCCGCATGTTCGATATTCACCCGCGTTGCTTTTGTCTGATTTTTTGAAGGCGGGCTTTGTGAAATTCCAAAGAAAACAGTTGCAATAAAAAACGCCAGGAATAAACTCGTTTTTGCGGCGCTATTTTTGAATCCATCCATCACTTTCAAAATCGCATTTTTTCCAATTTTCGTTGATACGAATATAGGTTTCTTTCTGTTTTTTTGCAATCCATTTATGCAGGATTTCGGCTCGTTTTTCGTTTTCCATCATCGATTTTATGGCTTGGAAATCTTCACTTAAACTTGCTTTATGACCATCAACGCGGGATTTCAATTTCACCATTGCCACAATTTCTTTATTAGTTTTGGGATTTATCATGGTAAATGCCGGTGAAATATCGCCAACTTTCATCACGTCGACGGCTTTTGCTATTTCGGAAGGCAATTCCGACATTTCAAACTTGGAAGTTCCTGCTCTTTCGCCGGAGCTTATCGAATTTTGGTCGGGATTATTAACCATCAAGCCTTTGTTATTTCTGGTATCTTTGTCGGATGAGAAGTAAGTCGCATCTTCAAAAGTGAATTTTCCTGCAAGGATGTCTTTACGCAAAGAGTCTATTTGTTGCGTAGCAGTATTTATTTCTTCTTTTGTCACGCGGGGACGAATCAAAATGTGCCGGACATTGATACGGTCGCCTCTTTTCTCAATCAATTGAATGATGTGATAACCATATTCTGTTTCCACAATTCTGGAAACTCTTTTGGGATCGTTTAAGTCAAACGCAACTGCTGCAAATTCGGGAGTTAAACTCCCTTTTCCCTGAAAGCCCAACTCTCCCCCCCGAATTGCCGATTCTTTATCGTCGGAGTAAAGACGCGCCAAAGTGGAAAACTGCATTTTGCCGCTGGTCGCCTGTTCGGTATAATCTCTCAACCGGTTTTTTATATCGTCGATTTCCTGTAAAGACACCTGAGGTTCTCTTGTTATGATTTGAACTTCAACGGTGGTCGTAATATAGGGGAGACTGTCTTGGGGTATTCGATTATAAAAGTTCCGAACTTCGGAAGGCGTTACCTGAATTTTTCCAACCAATCCCTCTTGCACCTCTCTAATGGTTTGCTCTTCTTTGGCGCCGGTTCGCCATTCTTCTCTGATAGCGTTGATAGATTTATTCATCCATTCTTCGAGTTTCTCCTGTGAACCGCCGGCTTGTTGGATAGCATAATTGATACGCTGTTCCACATATCCGGACACCTTCGAGTCAGGAACATCTACACTGTCTAATTTTGCCTGATGCAAAAATAATTTTTGAATCGCTAACTGTTCCGGAATCGTGCAGTAAGGATCACCTTGAATTTGCTGCCCATGTAATTGCATTGTCAAACGCGTGTTTTCTACATCCGACAGAAAGATGGCGTCGTCGCCAACTACCCAAATCACTTCATCTATCACATTGCTCTGCGCTTGTACAGGATTCTGATGCAGAAATACGCCCAGGCACATCAGTAATAAGTAAATATGTTTCATATTTTTTGTTTTATATAGTGTTATGTTTATTCATTGAAAAATTGAATTTCACCTTTATCTATTGCACGCTGGTATAAATCATCTTCCGTTTTTTTCAAAAAATCAATTTTACGTTGATTAATCAATATTTCCTGAATCGTTGTCTTTGCATATTCGTAAGGAGCATTATCTCCCTGCAATAAAAAATTAGTAATATTTAAAAAATAAAAAAAATTGCCATCCTGCTTTTCTATCGTTTTCTTTTGAACGGTAAAATCTGCAGGGGTTAACAAATCTTTCGGAAAATTATTCATCAGACTGTTAAAATCAACCCATTTGTCTATGAAATAATCGAAAACGACTACATCATTGTTTGTTCGTAATTTTTCCAAATTTTCTCGCGATGCGGAAGAAGTTGATTTATACCACATACGTATATCATTCAGTTGAGGAGTGTTGGCAGGAGCTTTTATAAATAATCCCTGCGCTAACGGACGATCAAGTTTTAATTTGTCTTTATTTTGATTAAAGTAATCGTAAAGCGACTGTTCATCAATTCCTTTTGTCAATTTTTCATTAATCAATTGTTCTTCATACTGATAAATAATCAAAGATTTACGGTAATCTTCAACCATGCGGTCGATTTTTTCTTTATCGTTGAAATTCTTTAATGCAATTTCGTATAATAAATTATCATTAATCCATGAACGAATAAGGTGTTCTGCAACGATAATACTGTCGTTGCCTGATAATTCAACCGGAATGTTTTCTTCTATATAACTTCTTAGTAATTCTTTATTTCCCATTTTCACCAATACGCTGTCGTCTTTCCCGCCGGATGTACGACTGCAGGCGAGTGTGATGGATGAAACAACGATTAGTAAAAAAAAATTCCTGAATATCATTTTATCGTATTTAATACATCCGTATAAATAGTTGTCCGGTATTTATCATTCAGTTTCTGCAACCAGACCTTTTCCAGATAATCTTGATAATCCGTGACTACCTGACCGCGAACATCCATATAGGTTTCAGGCGCATGGATGACTTTCCCTATCAGGAAAAAGTCTTTAAATCCGTCGGGGTATGTGGCGACTCCTGATTTAAAAGCAGATTCATCAACAAATGAATTGTCTCCTTTCTTGAACAGTCCTTTGTCCACCTTTACGTAGGATACATCTCCCACTTTGTAGGCGTCATACATATATTGCACTGCCTGCTCAGGTTCCATGAGGGCAGTTTCTTTTTGTATCTGTTTTTTGATTTTTGCATCTTTTACCAAAACAACATATCCCTTAAAATAAGGTTCTGTAAAGGCATAATTCTGTTTGTTTTTTTCAAAAAAGGTAGAAAGCCCTTCTTTTTCATCCGCTTTTCCAAAAACTTCCTTCGTACTGATTTCATACATCAATATGCCGTCGTGCAACTCCTGCATAAGATTCCTGAAATCAGGATATTTACTTTCCAGCGATTTATCTTTGGCTGCTAATAAAGAATTGTATTCAAAATCCTGTAAACGGTCGTTTAATAAGTCGGTTGACATTGTGAAAGGCGAGCGGATGTTTTTCTTCAAAAAATCGATAAACTGCTTGCTGTTGTAGGGTGTGTTTCCGGCTGTAAACAAAAGTACCGGCTGTGTTTCAAAGAAATTGTAAAACGAACTGTCGGTAGGATAAACGGTATTTGCTTTGTCGAAAAGCGCTCGATAGCCCGCTTCATTTTTCTGAAAGCCATATTCTTTTTTCATATCATCTATGGCTTGTTGATGCAATGGAATAAAAAACCCTCCGGCTGTCAGTCTCTCTTCAATTTCTTTGCGTTTTTCTTCAAACGGCTCGAACGGTTTTTTACCCAGTAATTTGATAATATGAAATCCAAATTGCGTTCTAAAAGGCTTGGATATATCCCCTGAATCTTTCAGTGCAAAAGCTGCATCTTGAAATTCTTTGACCATCATCCCATAACCGAACCATCCCAATTCGCCTCCTCTCGAAGCGCTTCCCGGATCCTGTGAGTTTTCTCTGGCTAAGGCTGAAAAATCGGCGCCGTTTATTATTTCATTATAGATTGAATCTATTTTTTTTCGTGCATCGTCTATCTTAACGGTATCCGAGCCTGAAGGACAGAGTATCAAAATATGCGCTGCATTGATTTGTCCCTGATTCGCCTTTTTTGAATGTACCTTTATAATATGGTATCCCAAATTACTCCGTACCAATTCTCCGATTTTTCCTGCCGGCGTATTGTAAATAGCATCTTCAAAAGGCGCAAAAGACAAATTAAACATCAGTCCGCTGAGCCAACCCAAATAACCCGGTCGCTCCGAATTTCGCGTACTTGGATCGTCTGAAAGTTCGGCGGCAACTTTTTCAAATTTTTCTCCTTTTATAATACGATTTCTCACCTGAACAGCTTTCTTATAGGGTTCAAGCGTGTCGGCAGGGACAGTTTTTAATTGATTGTTTGTAACGCCCGGAAATGCAATCAATATATGACTGACTTCAATCATATTTTTCATTCTATCATATTCCTTTCGCGCTAATTCATCATTGACTTTCAATTCATCCATATAAGATTTGGCTTCCGACGAACGGTAACCCGACAGTTCCGTTATGAAAGCAGACGTTGTATCCATTCCCAACGATTCCGCCTCAATCACTTTCAATTTAAAATCTCTGAACGAATCGATGTAATCCTTCAACGATCGTTTATCGATAATATCCTCGTTATTGTACTTGTTATAAAAATATTCAAATTCCGATTTTTTGAAATTTTTATTATTAATGGTCATGATAACAGGATCGCCAACTTGAGCAAAAACTCCCAATGACGACATAACCAGCAGCAAAGAAAAAAAGCTTACTCTCATTTTGTTTTTTAATTCAGTTGTAAAAATAATTTTATAATCTTCTATATCAACTTATTTTTAACGGAGAAAAATGGAGTTTATTATATTTAATCTCTATTATGACTGTAATTTGGGGCTTCCTGTGTTATCGTAACATCGTGCGGATGACTTTCCATCACGCCTGCATTGGTAATGCGCGTGAATTTGGCTTTATGCAGCGCTTGAATATTGGCGGCTCCACAATAGCCCATTCCGGCTCTTAATCCGCCTGTCATCTGATAAATAACTTCATACAATGAGCCTTTGAACGGTACGCGGGCTGCGATGCCTTCAGGAACTAATTTTTTTACATCATCCTCTACATCTTGAAAGTAACGGTCTTTTGAACCTTTTTGCATAGCTTCCAACGACCCCATTCCTCGATAGGATTTGAATTTTCGCCCATTGTAAATAATGGTTTCGCCCGGCGATTCCTCTACCCCCGCAAGCAGCGACCCCATCATCACCGAATGACTTCCGGCTGCCAGCGCTTTCACTATATCGCCCGAATAGCGCAGACCGCCGTCGGCAATCAACGGAACGTCTGTTCCTTTTAATGCGCTGGATACTTCATAAATAGCTGAAAGTTGTGGAACTCCGACTCCCGCAATGATACGGGTAGTGCAGATAGAACCGGCGCCAATCCCCACTTTAATGGCGTCGGCGCCTGCTTCTGTCAAAAGGCGAGCCGCTTCGGCGGTTACAATATTGCCTACAACCACATCAATTTGAGGAAATTCGGCTTTCACCTTTTTCAGCATTCCGGCTACGTGCATCGAATGACCGTGAGCTGTGTCAATCACAATCGCATCCGCTTCTGCATTCACCAAAGCTTCCACCCGAAGCAATGTGTCGGCAGCTACCCCCACGCCGGCGGCTACTCGCAACCGCCCATTGACGTCTTTACAGGCAAAGGGCTTGTCTTTCGCTTTCGTTATATCCTTGTAGGTTATCAGCCCAATCAGTTTATTATCGTGATCCACTACCGGCAACTTTTCAATTTTATATTGCTGGAGAATTTCGGTTGCAGCTTCCAAATTCGTTGACTGATTGGTAGTAATCAGATTTTCTTTTGTCATCACATCGTCCACCAGCAAATCCATATTGCGCTGGAAGCGCAAGTCGCGGTTTGTTACTATGCCAACCAAGTGATTGGCGCCGTCCACCACCGGAATGCCGCCGATTTTGTATTCCGACATCAATGCGAGAGCATCTACCACTTTTTTTCCCCGTTCGATGCTGACAGGATTTGAAATCATGCCGTTTTCTGCCCGTTTCACCGAACGCACCTGTTTGGCTTGTTCTTCAATGCTCATATTTTTGTGAATTACGCCGATTCCTCCTTCGCGAGCTATCGCAATGGCAAGGGTAGCTTCTGTCACCGTATCCATAGCGGCTGAAACCATAGGGATATTCAATCGGATATTTTTAGAAAACTGCGTCGAGAGATCGACTTCACGAGGGAGTACTTCAGAATAGGCTGGGATTAACAATACATCATCGAACGTCAATCCATCCATTATTACTTTGTCTGCAATAAATGACATATAGGGTTTATTTTTATTGCGTGCAAATGTAGCGATTTCTTTTGATTATTCCACTATAAAAATAATTAAAAATTTGTAAATCAGAAATGACAAATCAGATTTCTCCCTTCGGTCGGAATGGCGCTCGCAATTTATGACACATAAAAAAGAAGAATATTTCACTTTTTTTATTCATTTCCTTGATAGAATAAAATATTTTTCGTATTTTTGCGTTCATATTTACAAATAATAAACATTTTGCCTATGGCATATTAAAATTAATGTAAGTTATGCACATTTTAAGACATTTCGGAAAAGCGTTATGCTTCTATTGAAAAATAAAAGTTTTGTCCGCGCTTTTTTATGTGCGTAGAATAATTTGGAGGACAAAAATGGAGTTTGAAAACCATGCAAAAAACGAGGCAAATCCTGAAATGCCATAACAGTAAGGGAAAAACAAAAACAAAACAAAACAAAAACAACACAATAAAATGAAAAATATAAGTAATCAAAATTTTTGGGTATTAGCGCTGGCTTTTATTTTTGCGCTAACCGCTTCGACGCAATCTTCTTATGCTCAATTAAGCAAAAAACAGCAAAAACAACTGGAAAAAGAACGCGACAAAGAATATAAGAAGAAAATTAAAGAATACAAAGATGGAAACTGGAAACTGAGCGGAAGCTCAAAAACTATTGAAGTGGCGTTGCTTGAGCACTATGCTAAACTGGATGAAAACAATAAAGAATTTGTCGGCGAAGTATCGCAATGCAATTCCATCAATGTATGTAAACAATCGGCATT
>Ga0209629_10002613_pt1 | contig 12404 bp, 10 predicted proteins | sample TergutCu122P5_FD_187286 | JGI IMG/M metagenome (GOLD analysis project Ga0209629, IMG submission 187286) | Cubitermes ugandensis P5 segment gut microbial communities from Kakamega Forest, Kenya - Cu122 P5 (SPAdes) (version 2) | ecosystem: Host-associated > Arthropoda: Insects > Digestive system...
AAGGCCGGAGTGGCATCAGCGACTTGAACCGGTTGTCCGGCATGGCGCGAAGTTTCTTCGTGAAAAAATGTGGGACGCCCGGTGCGGCGGGTTTTACTGGGAAATCAATGCCGACGGAACTCCTCCGGTCGACAATGACACCATGAAACACGCTTACGGACAGTCGTTCGGCATTTATGCGATGGCGACCGTGTATCGCCTGACGAAGGACGAAAACGACCTGCAATTGGCAAAAGATGCCTTCCACTGGCTGGACCGTTACGGGCATGATTCCCGATATGGAGGATATTTTGAAGCGTTTTACCGCGACGGGGGACAAATGCGCCAGCCGACGAAAAGTGAGCCGAACGTCAAGGTTGGCAAGGTCGGTGAATTGCTCGGGACGAAATCAATGAACACACATATCCATTTGCTGGAATCGTTCACGGCTTTGTATCAAGTGTGGCCGGACCCGCTGTTGCGGAGCCGGCTGGAAGAGCTTTTGCACATTGTTCGCGATAAAATCACGACCTGGCCGGGTGCCATGCGACAGTTTTTCAACGACGATTGGTCGGCGGCGGCAACATTTGTTTCATTCGGGCATGATATTGAAACGGCGTTCCTGATGACCGAAGCGATTGAGGCACTTGGCCGACCCGACGATCCGCAGACGTTGAAAGTTTGCCAAAACCTTGTCGATCACTCGCTCGAATTCGGTTGGGATACCGAAAACGGCGGATTTTTTTACGAAGGGGCGACATTCGGTCATCCGGTCAATCGCTCCAAAGCGTGGTGGACGCAGGCGGAGGGACTTAACACATTATGCCTCGCCCACTTGCGATTTGAGCGGGAAGGAAGGGGTTATTCCAAATTTTTCGTGCAGCAATGGGAATTCATCGAACGCCGGCTGATTGATCCCGAGTACGGCGGTTGGTACAACGAAACAAACGAGGACGGCACGCTTGTCCAGGGGACGGAAAAAGGGCATTTGTGGAAAACCCCCTATCACGAAGTGCGAGCCATGCTCAACGTCGTCGAAATGCTCGAAAAGTCGAAACTGTAGCATTCAATGGGGTGTTTTTTTCACACAAATGCATGGAGAGATTGAAAATATGGGCTTTTCTTCTCCGTGCCCCGGTGCCTCCGTGTGAACCCACAATTTTAACTCTGGTGGCGTTACTGCTGTTTGTCAATAATCGGGAGACACAGGAGAAAATCAAAGAGTTTGGCAATTTTTACGAAGATTCCGAATTCAGAAAACATACCGAAATCACCGGATATGCTTGATTTTTCGTTTCAGTGCATCCGAAAATATTGTGGTGGCGAGAAAAAATGCATAACGCTTCCACGGCAGCCGGTTGCGCTGGAATGCGCAAACACCGCAAAATACGGTAATTTTACTCATCTCAGCGAGACCGGCGATTCACCGGACATGCTTGTTTTTTATTTCCGGCACAAATAGGTGACAAGAGATTTTTTGATTCGTTTGTTTTCCAATTCCATTATCAATACAGATTCCATGTCCACAGATATTTATTTGAAAGACAGTCTCCAGGATTTGACCTCCCGGATTGTGAAAACATACACCGAATTGAAAAGGATTCAGCATCTCGATGTCTGCCCACTTCCGAGTTACGACGTCGTGGTTGACGTGATTCAGGACTTGAAGGAAATTCTGTTTCCGGGTTATCGGCGTCTGACACGGTTGCACACGGCCAATGTCGTGTACCACGTCGGCGAATTGATTGACAAATTGCACGACCGTTTGTCGGTTCAAATCGAACGGGCGATCTGTCATGGTGCCGACGAAGCGCATATTTGTTCGCCGCAAAAGAAATTCGATTTTGAGTTGCTCGGCCGGCAGAAATCGTTTGCGTTACTCGAAAAATTGCCTGAAATCCGGCAGATGCTCGCCCTTGACGTGGAAGCGGCTTATGCCGGCGATCCGGCGTGCAAAACGTTCGACGAAGTGATTTTCTGCTATCCGGGTTTGGAAGCGATCACCGTTTATCGTCTGGCGAATGTCCTGCACCGATTGAACGTGCCGATCATTCCGCGCATGATGACCGAATATGCTCATTCACGCACCGGGATCGACATACACCCCGGCGCGACCATCGGCAGGTATTTTTTCATCGATCACGGTACCGGAGTCGTCATCGGCGAAACATGCGAAATCGGGGATTGGGTCAAGTTGTATCAGGGAGTGACGCTCGGGGCACTCAGCTTTGCCAAAGACGACAATGGAAATCTCGTTCGCGGCACGAAACGGCATCCCACCATTGAAGACAATGTCGTTATTTATGCAAACGCGACCGTACTCGGCGGAAACACGGTTGTCGGAAAAGGCTCGGTCATCGGTTCAAGCGTCTGGCTCACGTACAGCGTTGATCCCGATACGACCGTTACCATGGAAAAACCGGGCTTGAGAATCAAATCCGCCAAAATTTCATAATTTTTCCGATACAAGGGGATTGATCTGATGTTAATTTTTCGATGGCTCCTGTTTTCGGCTTGTATTTTTACGGCACTTGTTTTCTGCAAAAACATGCCGGTTCGTTCCGTTTCGGCGCAGGAGAACGCCGCTTCAGCGCAAGGCAACACCGTCAAATTCGGCGACTCGTCCAAACAGGAAACATCAAAAGCGGAGTCTTCAAAAACGGACTCCCCGAAACCGGAGGCCGTTTCAAAAGACGTTTCTTCCGATGCGGATGACTCCACGAAACAAAAAGAGGAAGAGGTTTCCGCCGGGGATTTGCTCAGTGAGTTGAAGGAATCACCGCCGTCCGAAAACACCGGCTCCGATCAAGCGTATTCGCTGATTTCCGGTCGCAAAACAGGGGACACTGACAAAGTGGAAGTGGTTCTTGAAGCGGTTGGGGATGTCAATCAATTTCTCGAAGATCAGGAATCGAATTCCAACAAAATGGAAGTGCTCGCCGGATTTCGTTACGATGAACGGACCGATCTCTTTTCACCGCAACCGGGAAGTCCTTTGAAAAGCACCCGGTATTACGACGCCGCGCGGGCGAAAATCCAGGTCGGCGACCAATACAATCTTTCGGAACTCGACGCGGGACGCAAACTGATTGTCTGTGACATCGACAAAAACACGACGCTTTATTCCCCGAAAGGCTCTCTGAAAGACGATCAGCTTTTGTTGATCGAAGACTTGCCGGCCAACACGCTGCTGCTCGACCATTTGCTCCCGAACCGGGACGGCGTGAAAATCGGCGACAAGTGGAACGTCCCTGAAAAGGCGTTGACTTCGTTGCTCGGTCTCGAAGTGATCGAAAAACATGACATTCAAGCGGTCCTGACTTCGGTGACCGATCACGTCGCTCTTGTCGAATTGAACGGGACCGCTGAAGGAGCGTCTCTCGGCGCGGCAAGTACGATGGAAGTGAAGGCGAAATTTCAATTCGACCTGAAAACCCGTCGTATCACCTGGCTGGGACTGGTCATTCAGGAAGACCGCTCTCTCGGCAACGTCGGTCCTGCGGTGACGCTCGTCGCCAAACTGATGATCAAAATTCAGCCGGACAAAATTTCCGACAAACTCACCCGGGAGGCCGCCGAATCCATCGACAAGAAACCATCTGAGGAGCAACTGAAACTCTGTTACGATTCGGAAGAGAAAGGGGGATGGCGTTTCCTCCACGGGAGAGACTGGTATGTCATTTTTGACGCGAAAGGGAGCACGAAATTACGTCTTTTGCATCACGGCGAACTCATTTCCCAGTGCGACATCGCGCAAATGGGAAAAATCGCCGATTCCAAATCGCTCAGCACGCCCGAATCGTTTCAGGAAGACCTGAAAAAGGGGCTTGGCGCAAGTTTCGGGAAAGTCGTTTCGCTGGACATGGGAAAAACGAAAAAAGGGAATCGTGAATTAAAAGCGGTGATTGAAGGAAAAGCCGGCGATTTGCCCCTTGTCTGGACTTACTATCTGCTTACCAAACCGGATGGCACTCAGGCGATTGTCGCGTTTGTCGTCCAAAAAGACAATCTTGAAAAGTTCGACGGCATTGACCGGGAAATCATTGATTCATTGGAAATGTACTCGCCCAAAGAAAAATAACGAGGGCAAGGAGTCACACAAAAATATTGGTCGTCTCAAAAAAAATTGGGTAAAAGGGAACGTAATATTGTGGCGGCGGGAAAAAATGCACAACGCTTCCACATCTGCCGGTTGCGCCGAAATACCAAAGTTTCGTAAAATAGGACATTTGGTTCAGTTCGGCGAGACAGGCGATGAACCGGACACGCTTATTTTTTATTTCCAGCACAGTAAAGGAATTTTCAAAGGTTGCCTTATGAGACAGGCTTTGGTCTTACCCACGGCCATGATGTTACGCCCTGTTGGGGCAACGGACACGTCAAACCGCAATAGAATTTCACACTTTCAATTAATATGTGATCCATCAAAGGAGAAAAAAATGACACTCAACCAATCGACCCGTCGTGATTTTTTGAAAGTCGCCGCCGTCACCGGTGCGGCCGTCACCGCCGGACTTTCACTGGCCAGGTCGGCACATGCCGCAGGGAGCGGGGTGATCAAAGTGGGGCTTGTCGGCTGCGGTTCCCGGGGGTTGGGTGCCGTCATGCAGGCATTGAACACGGGACGCGACGTCAAACTTGTCGCCATCGGGGATTATTTCAAGTCGCGTGCGAGCGATGGTCTCCAAGCCATTCGCGGGGAGCATCCGGAGCAGGTTGAAGTCCCGGAAGACCGGATTTTCGACGGTTTTGAAAATGCCAAAGGCGTGATCGGCAGCGATGCGGATGTCGTTTTGATCGCCTGCGTCGCAAAACTTCATCCTTACTATGCAAGGCTTGCTCTCGAAGCCGGAAAGCATGTTTTTGTGGAAAAACCGAACGCGATCGATGCGGCGGGGGTTCATGTCGTCGAAGAAAACGTCGTATTGGCCAGGGAAAAGAATCTTTGCCATCTTTCCGGGTTGCAAAGCCGTTATTGTCCGCAATATCAGGCTCTCGTCGAGAAAGTTCATGACGGGGCGATCGGGGACGTGAAGGCCATTCAAAGCACGTTCCTGCGTTCCCCGTATGGCGTGCGCGGTTATCCGGAAGGAATGCCGGAACTTGACTTGCAGATTTACAACCAGTACATGTTCAGTTGGCTTTCCGGCGACGATTTTATCCAATCGCTGGTTCACAACGTCGACCGAATGACGTGGCTTCTTGGCGGACGCAAACCGGTTCAGGCGTTTGGTATGGGGGGGCGTGCTTCCATGAAGGCACGGGAATTCGGCAACGTGTTCGATCACCATGCCGGAGTTTTCATTTACCCTCAAGACGAATGCCGGCTGTATGCTTATTGCCGCACGGAGATCGGTTGCTATGATTCTTATGACGACGTGATTTTCGGAACAAAAGGGGTTGCTTATTGGAACGAAGCCAAAATCGTTGGGGAAACAAACTGGAAATACCAGGGGGATTATCTCGGCGGACATCAGGAAGAACAAACGGCCCTGTTCGATGGCCTCCGGAACGGAAAACGCATTCACTCCGACGGGAACATCGCCGGCAGCACCATGATGGGGATTCTCGGTCAAATGGCCTGTTACACCGGCAAAATGGTCACTTGGAAAGAATTGTATGATTCAAAATTCGTGCACCAGCCCGCGCCGGACCAATGCGTCGCCGGAATGGCTCCGCCGGTCGTACCCGGTCCCGACGGTTCTTACCCCGTTCCGATTCCGGGGCAGCAGACCTGGTGGTGATTCATTATTGTGCCGCCACTAAAATTTGAGCTTGCCCGATGAATCGCCTGCATCGCCGACAATAAAAAGTCTTGCTATTTTGTGTGTATCAACAATGTCGGCGCAGCAGGCAGCCATGGAAGCGGTTCAAATTTTATGATCGCATCTATAATGGTTTTTATTGAATAACAGGTTTGAGAGAACCGAGTCATATTGTTGGGCGATGCGGTCAGGTTGCCAATATTCCGCGCGGGCTTTTCCTTTCGTACCGAATAATTGATACTGTTCCGCGTTATCCCAAAGTGTGATGACGGCGTCAACCCAGGGTTCGATTTCCTCCGGTGTCGGGGCGATTCTCGTTTCGGGGGTGTAATGTGCCGGGATTTCCAACGTCAAACCGGCGTCGCCGATCACTTCGGGCAACGCCCCGCGATTGCTGCCGATGACCGGAATGCCGTTGATCATCGCTTCGGCGGCCACGCGACCGAACGACTCCATGAACAGCGACGGCACCAGCATGATCCTGGTGACCTTATAAAAGTCACGCGGGTCGGGCGTGTTGGCCATCATATTCAGGTTGTTCAGTCCACGAAGATCGACACCCGTTTGCGCCAGCCAATCGACACCACAGCGTCCTTCGACGACAAGCAGCGGAATGTCCGGGCGACGTTCCCAAAGCTGTTTGGCAATCTGTGCGAACACGTAAACACCCTTGTTCGGATCGGGATTGACAAACGTCACATATTTTTTCGATTCCGCATCAGACTCGCAAAGAACCGTGTGCCAATCAATCATCGGCAGAATCGGAACCGAAGAAATACCGGATTTTTCCGCATAATAATCCGATGCAAACTGCGACGGCACGATGGTCAAATCGAATTCCTGAAAAAAAGTCGCATCAGTGTAGGCGAAATTTTGCAGGAGCATGACGTTTTTCACCCCGGCGGCATGAGAGAGGCGGAGAAGATGCCCGCCCAGCCAATAACCTCCGTAGGTGACCAGGATGTCGGGCTTCACCTGAATGATGGCTTCGTGGACCAGGTGCAACCAGACCGTCCCGGCGTCATGAGACGGAACCGTGTTGTTTTCTTCCGGAAGAAAAACGGACGAACGAATCTCATCGTCAAGAAAATGTGCAAGCGAAAACGACACGCTGCCGCTGTTTTTGACGATCCGTTTCGGTTTGATATTCCGGTCGGCCAAAAGCTGGAGAATGCTTTGCGAGTGTTGGAAATCGAGTCCGCACCCGCAAAACGTATGCACGTCCCAACCGAGTTTCGTCAGTGCCAGCAAAATCTCCCGCGTCGTGATCGACGCCCCGTTCGACGGGTCAAGGTAAAAATGGTAACTCGCGAAAAGAAGGCGTTTGGACATGATTAATTGACCTTGATTCCCATGACCGGGTTACAATTGAATTTTCAACGGCACCGGTTTGTCAAAGACTTTTTTGTCCAGAAACGTCCCGTCTTCCGCCCAAGCTTTGGCTTCACCGACTTGGCAGAGATTTTTATCCAGGTAAACAACCCCCTCCAAACGTCCGTTTTCACGGAAAAAACATTCCATGCAGTCATATTTGCAATCGGGATGGCGGATGGCCACTTGCCTAACAATCCTGTCCTTGTTTTCTGCAATGCGGCTGGAAGAGGTAATGCTGAAAATACATCCCGGTTTATGATCATCGATCGACCGTTTCAATGCCTGGATTTCAGGGGGATCACTCAAATTGATACTGACGGTGGGGGCACCCAAAGTAATGCTTGTGATACCGATGTTACCGCTCTTTGTGGAAGATGCCGTATCAACCCTGATTGGCATGTTGGGATACCCGCTCAGTTCCGTGCAGGCGAGCCGGAGCCGGTTGATGATGACCGCCATATCTCTTTCCTCCGAGAAGATATCGTTGATTTGTTTGATGCAATCGAATATTTTCCTTTCCTCTTCCGAAATGTTGTTTGTCGGAAAATAGATTTTTCGCATGTAACCTTTGGGATTGGTCTCGGCATTTTCGGGAATCACAATATCCACTTCCTTATCCACCTCCTTCGCATGACATGTGAAAAACCACACGCCCAAACCGGCGACCGCAATCAAAATAAAAAATGCATATTTGTATTTGGACATGATTGACCTCTTGCTTTGCTTGTGTTAAAAAATGAAATGATCGTTTCAATCAGAACATGCGACGTCAGCCGGTGCCCAATGAGATGGCACTCGCTGACGCTTCGTGCTCTGATTTTTTGAACAGCTTATTTGATTCGACTTCTAACGTGTGTATTTACCATAAACAGCCCCTTTTCCGGCGGCGATAAGGTCTTCCCCAAAATCAGCGGGATCATAACCATCGAAATCGAAGGATACTAAACCATAGGAAATATGATACTTGTGTTTGATTGTTGGCAAAGTAACTCCCGCCGCAGTTGCGGCATCAATGGTGATTCCAACACAATTTTTTGTTTCAAGATCATACGTCCCGGGTGTCGCTTCTTTATTGTAGGTAAACAGGAGGACTGATATCAATTTGCCCAGTGTTTGGATTGTATCAATTTGATAAACATCCGTTCCCGGGCTCGCAAGATAGGCAGTATCGTTTTTCAGTTTTCCGGGACAAGTCAGCGTGACGGAAGTAAAAGTTACCATATGTTCATTCGTGGGATAATATCCCCAGGGAGTATTGGCATAACCGCCCAAACCGCTTGAAACCAAGCCTAAAGACACTAATTGCGTTGGCATTTCAACAATATAAAAAGCATGACCGGCCGTTGTATAAACCATTAGATCATACCCTAAGTATGAATGCGTCAGTGCATAGTTTCCACCTTCCCCTGCGATAGGTTGATCCACGCATGTAACAAATTCCGCCCAATAACGGGAGACATTTAACTCCATTACATCGGAAAACTGGTACAGCTTGGGGTCTGCGTAGGTGACTGTTATTTGTATCGTTGTCTCGAATGTTCGTGCGGAAGTTGGGGCTGCATCAATTTTGAACTTGATGACTCCGGTATTTTCATCAATGGTAAATGCCCCACCGCTTCCATTATTGACAATGGCATACTTGACGGCATAAGCCGCGTGACTTCTCAGTGAATCTGTGACAAGTTCGTCTTTTTTGGGTTTTCCATAGTTCCCTATTGAATAATAATCAGCATTAACAATCTTGGTGTTTCCAGTATCCCCTTCCATGTAGAATTCCGGGGGATCAAGAATGGTGACGGTGAAGAAGAATTTGTCGAGCGCGGCATTTCCGCTGGTGACCACCAGAGTGATGATCACGTCACCCGCGCCGTCATAAACACCGTTGCCGGTCGTGCTGACAACATGCAAAAGACTGCCTGACGAGGAAGGTGTGAGCGTGATGGAACTCTGCGGCTTCGTGTAACTGTGCGTGCCGCCGCCGGCCACTGATGCGGACACCGTCACGTTTTTGCCGTCGCCGCCGCTGAATTGGCTGAAAGTATTGTGCTGGAAATAAAAAATAAGCGTGTCCGGTTCATCGCCGGTCTCGCCGAAATGAACCAAATATTCTATTTTGCGAAATTTTGGCATTTCGGCGCAACCGGCAGACGTGGAAGCGTCTTGCATTTTTTCTCGCCGCCACAATAATCCAAATGCCATCCCCTTCGCGAATCACCGTTCCTCCGGAAAGCGACGCCGAAATCAATGCCCCGTTCGACGGGTCGAGGCAAAAATGCCAACTCGCGAAAAGGAGTTTACATTGATTGATATTAAGCATATCGAATGATTATCCTGCCGTGAACTCCAGCCAAATATCTTCACATGACTGTGTCGCTTCGGTAATATTGTGGAATTCCATAATATTTCCTTTGTTATCCCATTTGATCTGCGGGCCAAAGTATTTACCGTCTTTCACGGAATAATAATGGGTGGGATGCCCTTGATCATCAAAAAGAATAATACTTCCCGTAGGCAGAAAATTCGGGATCACCGTTTTTTGCCCTGACACAAAGTAGACTTGGCCTGTAAATGGATTTTCGAAAAATATTTTACCGCCTTGATTCAATCGCTTCGGTTGTCTTCCCAGAAAAAGATAACGCAAACGGGCGGAATATCCGTCAAAATCTTCTTTACCGGCAACATCGCCAAAATACTGGTAACCAGCCACGACATAAAGCTCTTTAAGAGCCCTTTTGAAAACGAGAAAAGCGCGTGTGACATTCCATGGATTGCTCAAAACGTAAATGACATTGTCGGTAACAAGATTCTTTTCGCCAAAATCAATCTTGGTCTTCGGTCCTGAGAGGGGCATTCCACCGCGCATTCCATCGCCAAGCGGAATCTTCTGATCATTCTCCTTTTTTTTCAAGCGGTATTCGAATGGATTGATCATTTCATAGTCTTCAGGATGACTGAGCAAAGGCAACCATTCCGGAAGGTCAATATCCCATTTCTTCTTCCAATAAGATCGCATCTTATCCAAGACCTCAACAATATACGGTTTTGCAAACAACAATTCGGAGATGGCTTTATTTTTCTGCGCCGCTTGAGAAAGTCGAGCGGGCTCGCCAATAGAATAAATAATTGCCCGCTCCTGAAAATGCATGGCAAGTTGAAACTCTTCAGACAAATCCATGTTTTCAGGAAACGCCGGAAAATGGATCACGATCTTCGTTTCTTTATCCGTTTCCCAGATGGGATCATCCGCGTGACCCAGGAAAGGAGAAAAAAACATAGCGGTGAATATCATCGCAACAATCGACGATGCTTGTATTGAAAAATATCGCATTTGGCACCTCATCTCATCAATCAAAGAGCAATCCCCAAACACGAGATGTTGACTCTGATGTTTTATCGCACTCGTGTCCGGAGATCGTAAAATTTAACAAAATTTGTCAGTCACACCAATTGCAATCTTTTTCATGCGTTCTTATGGCACCAACCAATGTTGATGGATCTGTTATTTTGGATGAACCAAGGTCCATTCCCGCTTGCGTGGCAAAATCTACCGCCACTGTAGCACAATTATGTTTAAATATATTATACGTGCCCGGGGTTTGCTTCAGGTTGTATATTCCCTGTAATAAACTTACTACAACGCCGGTATCCCAAATATAAACGCTGTGAACCTCATCAACCCCATAATTCGATTGGTATAAAGTATCGTCCTTAAGAATACCAGGTGAATTCTGAGGATCATTACCATTACAATAATACCCCCATGCTCGCCAGCTGCCATCTGATATCGGTATTCCATAAGAAGACACGGGAGTGCCATAACCCAAGTTCTTCATTATATCAATTGTATTTTGAGAATTTGGTTGAGATGAAATGACTGACATAAATCCGTTTGTTAAAACAAGCGAAAACAGACTATGGCCGAAATCCGTAATATTTCCACCAGACAACGCTGTTCCCATTCTTGAACCAATGTTAAAGGCAGCATAATAGCCAAAACTAAATGACACAATAGCTTCATCATAAAAAGAAGGGTTATCTTGATACGCAACCCTGACTTTTATACTTCCTGAGTCACTTGGCAACTCGTATTTTTTGGCAAAACTGATTTTTCCGGTATTTTCATCGATTTGAAAATAACCTCCACTCTCATTGCCGGATACGATTGAATATTTAATTGGCTTTGCATTATGACAAGACAATGCGTTCATAATGACCGTTCCCGCCTTCATTTCTTCATATCTGGTAGGGAAATTCCAATAATCACCATTCATGATTTTATTGTTGGTTGCCCCCTTGTCCGCGTCGGAGATAAATTCCGGAGGGTCGAGGATGGTGACCGTGAAGGAGGACTTGTCGAGCGTGGCATTTCCGCTGGTGACCGCCAGAGTGATAGTCACGTCCCCCGCCCCTTCGTAAATATTGTCGGAGGTTGCAATAAGAACATTAAAATTTGAATTGCAGATGGAACCTGCACTGAATGTCGTCGATTTTTGTGGAGTGGTGTATTTGTGCTCTCCGCCACCTGCCACTGTCGCAGTAATGGTTACCGATTGATAACCGCCACTTGTGCAGTTAAAATTGATCCAGACACCATCCCCTTCGCGAATCACCGTTCCTCCGGAAAGCGACGCCGAAATCAACGCCGTGCCACCACTGCCTCCGCTTGTTCCTCCGCTTCCCCCCGAACCTCCGCTTGTCCCGCCTGAGCCTCCACTGCCACCACTCCCACCGCTGCCGCCGGAATCGCCGCTGCCGGCCATCATGATCATGCCGCCGCCGGAGTCATTGCCGACAGAGATGTTACCGACGGAACTGTTGACACTGGAAACATTTCCGACGGGAACATCGACGAATTTCAACGGCGTAATGATGCCGTGTTCGCGTCCGACTGGCACGTCAGCGAGGCAATGCGAAAAATCGTGCGTCTCGCAATCCGCATGGTCGGCGAGGTGAAGCTCGCGAATCGACTCGTACATCTCCTCGCTGACCGACGCTTTCCACTCGAAAAACGTCGAGTACGCTTCAAATTCCACGAACGTTTGAGGGCCGTAAACATGCGACGCCCCGTTTTCCGCAAAAAGACAATGGGAAACCAGGGCCGTTTCTTCCGAATTTTCCGGCGTCAGGGAACCGACGCTGGAAACAAGGTTGACATCGGCATTCTCGGCAAAAAGGGTTGGATAAGAAAGCGTTGCAAGTCCGGAATCAACCGCCAAAAGTTGCCGCTCTTCCAGCGGCTCATGGCAGAGTGTTTTCCGTCTCACTACATCCTGCCCCCCCCCCCCC
>Ga0209629_10002614_pt1 | contig 12404 bp, 8 predicted proteins | sample TergutCu122P5_FD_187286 | JGI IMG/M metagenome (GOLD analysis project Ga0209629, IMG submission 187286) | Cubitermes ugandensis P5 segment gut microbial communities from Kakamega Forest, Kenya - Cu122 P5 (SPAdes) (version 2) | ecosystem: Host-associated > Arthropoda: Insects > Digestive system >...
GTGCTGAATGTAATATAGTAAGGGCCAGAATCTGTTGCAGTGAGACAAAGAGTGGAAATGCACAAGAAGTGTTGGGCAGACTGTGTGGTTTACCATGTCTACACTGAAACACTGTTCTCACTGTGTGTTTTAAACCCTCTTACCTAGTCTTTCAAATACCCCCTTATTTAGTTTCTGAAATGCCTTACCAGTTTCACATCCTGCATTTATTTGGCTTACAATCCATAAGCATGCAATTTTGCCCACTTTCTTTAGCTAATAATGTTGAACACTGTTGTTAATCCATAGATATTGCTGCTTTGATTGAAAATAACCAGCACACTCTTTGGCTGAAGTTGTTATATCTTTCCCACACCATTCTGCCATAGACATTATTATCTATTGTCTGGGATTTGAACCTCAGTCAAAAAACTTTTCACACTGTTTAATTTCCTAAGATTAAACCTCTCTGCATCATACTTATGTAACATTCACTTATTTACTAAATGCACAAACCACATGACAGGCGGTATTGTAGTGAGATCCTCTAAAAAATCAGATATCCAATATATTTGAACGTCATCACCTACCTATCACATGAGACTTTTCCACCCATCTAGAAAAGTCCAAGTGTGTTTACAAATGTTTCAATGTGTGAACATTGACACTTGGCTATTAGATTATAAGATGTTGCCAAAGTTAATTATTTCAGTTCCGTTATCATTACTAGATTAAATTAAACTCTTGTTCCAAATTTTTAGTTAAAACACACACTACATTTTCAGAGTTTTCATCTGTATCACCAACTTTATCCTCACGTGAGGCATAATCGTTCAGAACGTAACACCAGCAACCTCCTAGTGTACCACGATACTCTATTCACTAACGAACTCTACACTTTTAAATAATGGTAAGATTCCCATACATATTCCTATTCCTACACGATAACTCTCATTCTCATTTCCACAGAAAATGTACAATCATCTGCAGGTTCAGTGCCATTCTTGACCCAATGACCTGTATTACCACTGAAATATACTGTGCTAGTTCTCTTGCTGTTGTTTTCAGTGAACCAGACCCAGAAAATCTGATGTCAATTTTTTCTTGATTTGGTCATTCCAAAGAATCCATCCAACATGTCATAACATGCTGATTTTTAAGGGAAATTTTAGCATGCTCGGCACCCAAGCTTGAGGACAAATGCCTCACAGTAGTCCTAACTACTTATTCAGCCACTCCCTACATCTGGAGGCTATTTCCTCCATTCACAGAGGAAATACCATAACATTGTGACAAGGAACCCACTTAACATAAACATAATAAATGTCATAACAATCTTTCATTACAAAAAATGTTAACTGTTGATGTTGGTGTGAAACATGCTATTTCTACATTAACCCTGAACTGCTACACATATTTTTTGACACCCATTACTACAAAGAGTGAAAAGTCCACTCATGAAGACAACAACCATCTGGAATCCTATTTTGTTAAAAAAAAAAAAAAAGAATAACAAAAGTTATACAAAAAATATTCAACTTTACTTCAAAATACTGAATTTAGTGTACAAATTTTTTGTAACTTTGAAAAGAAACAGATTTTGCGTTCATGATACAACATACACTGTATCACAAACATCTGTGCCTTGAATACCCATAAGGGTTTAAACATAAACAACCCAAACCGGCCCAAAGGTGCAGAAAACGCAACCACAAACCAATAGTGTCGTTGGCTATGACCCAACCACCAAGGCGAGTATGGAGAGACAGACAGCTCTCATCCGTCACCTAAGGCCGTGATATGTCAAATGTCATGCCATCTATTTACACTGCTTACAAAATATGAGTAAAAATTAATCTACAGTAGCAGTCCAGATTAAGATCCAAGTTATTTCAATTTTTGTATCCAAGGTATACACAATGATAACATTTACACTACTTCTATTTGCAAAACGACTTACATTTTTTAAGGGGCGTGCAGAAAACCTAAGCAGACTTGGATGGAATCACCAAGCAGCCGGGAGTGAATGGTGAACGTTCGGTATGCGTTGCATTTCGACCATGAAAAGCAATATGGTTACAGTTTTTTACTTAACTGATTAATACGAGTATTGTAATATAACAGTCTACTACAGAACATTTTGTACTGTTGAAAATATAGGTTCGATATATACAGTTTCCCCTGACAGAATGCTCAACAACCCTCACTGAACTACCAAACGTCAACACACTTTCCATACCCTAAAAATACGGACTTGCAATGTCCATGTGCGCAGAAGGTCATCCATGGTGAGGGGCAGAAATTTCTAATCCGTGGTACCGGTAAACACTGAATCGAGGTATTAATCTGTGATCGCGCTTGTCACGATGAATGGTTGTGGTATCGTGTCGTTAGACTGGCAAAGTTCGGCGGAAGGAGAGACCATATTGCAGCACTTTTATGATCCACAAACAACAGGGAGGAAAATTTTAGGTATAGACGTATGTATATACATATACATATTTTGTACGAACGTCAGTGCAGAAATATGGAAACTAGGTTGTACTGTCCTTTGATCCGGATACGCAACGGATTAGACATGCAGTCCGGTTATTTTCTGTTTTTCAGTCATGTAACCGGCTGCACCTGCCAAATTGTATGCGTTGATTAGAATATTCGGTTACTGTTATGTAGTGATGTCAACAAAAGGCAGAAGTCATCAGTAACCACGTGATTTTTTTTTTATGTCTCTTGCTGGATTTGTTTGAGGGAAAATGATTCACACTGTTGCCCTGATATCGGAACTAGTGTGCAGTAATGCCCTCACGGGAGGAATGATTCCGTCATCATAGCAACATAACATACCGACTGTGCTATCCCAAATTACCATAAATTATAATTAAACTATCGAAACCTAGACATCGGCGCTCTTTTGTGATTTTACGCAGCTTAGAATGGTATTTTATTACCGACGTTTCGGGACAACCTATTGGACCCATCTTCAGGGGTCAAGCAGTAATATTCATACGCATGCAGTGGCAGCATTAGCAAAACATGAACTGCTACATGGCTGGCCTTATGCATGGTGCCACAGACTAAGATTGGTGACGGTATTGTAATATATGTTCTTGAGGGCTGATTGCATTGTGTGCCTTTAGGGCATGTGTAAGACTGCAGTTTCTTACACCTTTTCTGAGGCACAAAGCATGATGGCATAAAAACATGAATTTATTAACCACTCAATAACTGGTTGCAGAAATTACTGATGAATACAGAAGGATATTTTTGTATTGATGAAATACTTGTGATGGTTGGATTTTGTAGCCAAGGAGGGTCACCAAATGGCTTAAAGAGTGTTTCATAAATCTGAATTTGTAGAGGAAAGAGGATCTAATTTGTGATAGTTGAATACTTTTGGCGTAAGAAGGAAATGTGGCTAACTGATGTTACATCATATAGTTGCTGTGTGTCATAATTTCTGTGTAGTATGAACAGTAATTTCAAATAAAACAAGGGTTCATACAGTCACAGTTTTTAAGGTAATAAGATTTAGGACATGATAGAGGTTAGTAAGTCAGCATTATTCTTGATTCCAAACTTTTGCCGTGTTCTGAATGTTGTATGCTTTCTTCTGGGTAATTCCCCAGTGTCTGAATTTTATATGCCAATATTTCGGAACACACTGTCTGTTCCATCTTCATAGGTGGGTAGGTATGAAGAATGACTGGGGTTGAGAATATTGGGGTGTTTATGCGGGGAAAGGTTTGGCTGTAAAATAGCCTGGGCCAGCTGGAAGGAGGGTGACAGGGTAGGGACGGGTCTGACTAGAGAAACAACCTATTTCTCTACTCAGACCTGCCCCTACTCTGTCACTCTCCTTCCAATTGGCTCAGGCTATTTTTGAGCCAAGCCTTTTCCCGTATAAATACCTACCAACATTCTCAATCCCAATCATTCTTCATTCCTACCCACCTATGAAGATGGAACAGACAGAGTGTTCCGAAATGTTGCCACATAAAACTAAGACATCAGGGAATTACCCTGAAGAAAGCATACAAGTCAGTATTACTAGAATAATTATGACTTGACTCCTTAAAGCATTGTCCTTGTGAAGTTTAGCTGTTCAGGATGCCTTTTGTATGCAAATGGAACCTGGAAGTCCATTATTGTGTTCATAACACCTTGTTAGTGTCGAAATTAATTCACTGCACAAGCTTATGCTGAATTTATTGAAAACTGCATTTGAACATTGTGCTTCCATCTAAACGTATGTTTTTCAAGTGATTCTCCTTCAGGTTTTCTGAAAAGTGTTGTCCATTTTTAATCTGTCATTTGCCTTGCCTGTCTCATTGTCTGAGGTAATATTTAGTGAAGAGTACAGATTATGAAGCTCCTCATTATGTAATTTTTAACACCCTTGTGTTACTTCCTCTGAGATCAAGATAGGCTTTTGTGCATGTTGTTCTCTGACACAATTTCCATTCTTCCTGTAGTATAAGGGACAAATTGGAGTTGCATAAATTTTAGTCTTTTCCATTTCTGCATAGGATGTGGGACAAAGAAATATTCTGACCTGTTAATGGCACAAGGGTAACTGATGATATACATGAGACCTCAATTCAATTACCACTGACATTTAAGTATTTCAGCAGCTCTGTACGAAGACTTGTATGCCAGTGTAGAAGAAGTGTCCGTCACGTGTCTGTAGACAGGATGTTACAGCTTGTTTCATGTGGTACAATTCACATGTGAGCAAGATGTTTCTCAGGGGGTCCAGAGTTGAAAATCTTTGGCCATAAGACTGTTAGAGTTTCGAAGGGGTGTCCAAATCCTACCAGCAATAGTGTTGTAACCAGTCACAAGTCCAGTTGGCTGTGAGGTCCAGCAGTTCTCAGCTCTTTGAACTCCTCAATAAGAACCTCTTTGGCACCAGTATCAGGCAAGCTACAGACACCGGACATTAATTTATTCGATATTGAGATGCAAGCATTGGTGCCACAGTGGGACAAATGTTTAAATGCCAGTGGCAACTATGAGGAGCTCTGATGTATACCATTGTTACCCATGTAAATAAAGTTCCTGTCATCAGTGTGTTTGTTACCTTTTTTTTTTTTTAAATCCTTCTAAATGGTAAAGGGAGAGGGTATAACCATGGAGGGGTAGAATATAAGAAATCAGTTGAGAAAAGTAAGTTAACGTAATGTTAGTTAGTGAACACAAGCTTATATTATCAAAAATATGATTACATGGTGACTAGTGAAAGTGGACAGACAAATGTATGTGGTGATGTCATGTAGAAGGTGCCCAGGAAGCCACTGTCATCCTGCTTTACTTCACTGCATTCCACTTCACCATTTGACAAGAGTCGGCTATACCTGCAAGTGGATTTGTATGTGTGTCAGTGTTCTAAACACACCATAATGCACTGCCATGTGATATGTGACCTGTGCTGAAGCATTTGTGGCTTTTACCAAGCCTGTTCCACATCTCAGTGCAACTCATTATTGTGACAGCTGTGCACAGCCACTTGTTCATTGATAATGCAGTGCAAAGTGTTGTCCAGATGGTAAGATCAGGACTAAATGATGGCCAAGATAATGGTGTGGGAGAAGTTGAAGCATGGCCAGTCTGGCAACTGACAGAATGTTCATTCAGAGTGTTGCACACAGAAAGGCAAAATATGTAGCTGCTATTGTTCTGCGGCCACACATAGTCCAATAGTCCACTGTCTCTAGGCTGTGGTATTAACCAAACCTCTAACATTTCTGCATAAGATATGGCACTGGCAGATCCTTTGAAGAAATGGGGACCATTGATATGACCTGGCGTCATGCATCACATGTGGTAGGTTATGTTCTAACTCCACAGTGAAATGCGAGTTTTCTTTAGCCCAAACCAACAATTTTTCATTAATACTGTGATAAATTGCACACTTATTATTGAAGACCACCTTCAGGCAGGATACAGTATTTGGAAAAGTGTTGCCCAGTGCACAACATACATCATGGCATTTATTGGTGTCAACATTCAACAGCTATTTGTAAATGCTGGGTGATAGAGCTTTAAATTGTCGTCTCTAACTCTTTAGTTATGCCTTGCAAGCACATGTGGCTGGCAGACAGTGTTTTTATGTCCAGTTTTGGGTTCCACAGGTAGCAAAGGCATATGGCATGCACATGGAGATCTGCACAGTAGATTAGGTAGGGGTACATTGGTTTCCTGGGTACTCTGTGTAATGGTTGGGTGTAAGAGCAGGGTGTCATGCCCATTATTGGCAATGTATAAACAGACTCAATAAAATCTTTGTCTCCATATGTGAAATATCAAATTTCATTTCAGGTTTATTAGATAGGCCTAATCTACCTTCCAGCATTGAAGAAGTATCTTACAAGCTGCATATTACTGGAAGATCCTGTGTTGGAAAAACAGCCACTGTAGCACGTCTGTCTGGTATCAAATACCCTAGCATATATGTAGAAACAGCAGGCATACGGAAAAGTAATATATTTTGGCCCGTTAAGATTTGGGACAAAATAATTTTATTCAAACTACAATTCTGGGATGCTGGTGATAACAGTGTCAAGAGATATAGCCATATTTTACCGGTATGTTAGCACATGAAGTTCAAGGTTGTACTGATTTTTTTAGCTTATTAGATGATTTTAAGTTGCAGAAGTTTTCTCTGTTTTCAAATTTTCATTGTCCAAGTTCACACTTTAAGATTTCAAGACAGTATTTGATTTTTTAAGTCAGTGAAGTTCAGAGACTTACTGTAGAAGAACAGAGATGCATGATGTAAAAAGGAAAATTTTTCCATTGAAAGTAATATCTTTTGACTGAAACACCCTTTTTACAGCTTCCAAAAAGTTTCACAGAACAGTCATTAAAAGCATCCAAAAGAGACTCATTTTATTTGGAGGTTAAAATGTTCTTTGATGACCTAGATGTTATGAAACTTTACTCCTTTGAGGGTGGTTTCCACTTTAGGGAATATGAAAATATCAGCTGGTGCATAGTTAGGTGAATAAGGTGGGTGGCTGGTAATCATCATGTCATGGTTCTCCAGGAAGTGCTTAAGTGTAATGGCAGAATGAGAAGGGGAACTGTTGCGCAAAATGAACCAACTGCTGTCCTCTGAAAATTGCAGCCTCTCTTGACATCTGCTTCATTACCTTTCCAGTGCCTGTATGTGGAATTCACTGTGAACTGCTTTTCCTTCAGGCACAAATATTTGTAGATCATGCCCTGTGTAACACAAAAAAATTATCAATACCATTTTTATCCTCAGCTTCTGCAAGTCAAACTTATCATATGGAAAAGTAATGTACATATATTAGACTGTTAATATTTGAGACAAAATAATACCATTCCAACTACAATACTTGGCTACTGGTAAAACAGAGTAAAGTGATATGGCTAGATTTTTCTTGTATATGAACACATGAAGTTTAAGGTTTTATTGAATTTTTGGCTTATTAACATATTTTCTTAAGACTTTTGTTGTGTACTTGATTATTATTTCCATTCATCAGATTGAAACCATATTTCATCCTCACCTGCAATAACTGGTAAGTTTATTGTGTAGTCTGTCAGAGACAATTACCTTCTTATATACAGTATAATCCCAATTTAAGGCTTCTCATTTGGTGATTTTCCTGCATTGTTCATTATTTTCTGGTCCTGGCTAAAATTCTGTTTAGATAATACATCATTTTTCTTAATTTAAGGTTCATTGATTTTAGGTTGTTCCCACATTGAAGACACAAAAATTCAGTTGCTGTGCTCTTTTGGACCATCTGTACTAGATTCATGTTTACAGCTTTGGACTTTAGGTTGTGTAAATAATGCTATGATTGCATACAGTTGTGATGTCAGGATTGCAAAGTATTGCAAAAGTGTAATGTTGATTCACAAGAATAATGAACACTGCTAGAAAGATAATGAGAAGATAGTACTGGAGGAAGTTAATTTCAAACCCATCAATTAAGTTACCATACTTTGTGAATAAAAATGAAACCACAAAGATGGGGAAGGGAGGAGAAAGAGAGAGAGAGAGAGAGAGATGTTCAAGCAGGCATCACTCAACAGTAATTTTGAAAAGTAACATACTAGTTGTAATAAATTTTGTACATGTTACTGAATGATACATTAAGACTGTTGACATTTCATGTCATCTGTTAGTGAGAGTAACTGTGTCCATTGTGTTTGTTTTGAAAAGTACATAGGATAATGTTTTTAAAACTGAATTAAGTTATAATGAACAGTTCCTGAACTTTTTTTTCCCTGTGAAATGTTGACACCAGAGACCATGATAAACCTACAAGTACATGCAAAATAATGCAACGTTTGTTAAAACACCTGAAAACTAACACTGTTACTTCTAACACATGTGCTCCCATCTCTTGGTTCATTATAAAACCTACATGTTGTTATACTTACTCAGGTTACTGTCATATGTAACAGACTGGGTGGATTGCCTGCCATTTCTGAACAATTATTTTTTGGTGTTTAGTCCTTCTGTGAAAAGAATGTGCTTGTTTTGGTTTAACCCATTGGATGATATTGTTGTCTTTACTGCTTGATGCCATCCATTCCATTATTATTATAAATTCTGGCTGACCATGCAAAACTTCTGAATTTTATATTGTACCATAATATATGAACATGCTTGGGTTTTTAAATGTGATACTGATGATGTATTTTTATTTTTACATTGTTGTATACATGGCAAATGCATGTTGGTATTCAAAATACCATCTTTATTGCCATTCTTGTAACATGTTTATACATGGAGCTGAATAACTAATGCAGTGTGGTGATTAAGGTATGGGCTGGATGACCAGGGAATCAGAGTTGACGTCCTGACTTTTCTCTTCACCACCTTTTCCAGGCCAACTCTAGGTCCTACCCAGCCTCCTACCTGATTGGTGCCAGGAATTCTTCTCTTGGGTTATAGCTGGTTGTCACATAACCACTGACCTCTGAAACCTAAAGCCTGCTGGACTGCACCCGGTACCATTTCATTACATTATAATCTCCTTTCCCTTCCTAATGTTAACAGAAATACTTAACATTGAAATAAATGGTAGTAACCAATAAAATTCCTAACTTGGTTTCAGCATTGTATCAGGAAATTCTGAAGAAAGAGAAGTGCCAGTATCGCACCATTAATTTCTACAAAACCATTAGTTATGATACATGTGTATATATCTTTTTATTCTAGGCTTGCAGAGACAAAGCTGATGCCATTGTGTATGTTTTCTCCTTCTTAGACAATAGTAGCTTTGCAGAATTACCCCAGCAGATAAGCCGTATGTCACAGATGGGAGAAAATCCAGCTAGCATTGTTATTGGAACAAGGTAAGATAATGTGTAAATTTATTTAAACTGCATATTATATATGTAACATATATGCATTTGTGCTGCATTCTCATGTCATTTCTTGACAAAGACATATGTTCATATCCTACTATCAGATGGCCACAAATGGAAATAATTCTTATTCATTAATTTCTTTTTTCTCCAAATACTTTTGATATAACAGCAGTAGCAAAAGTGATATTTTTATGTAGAAAGGTTAATTTATACTGCTGTTCTTTAATGGCCCGACACTGTAACATGGAAACTACTATGTACAGTGCATGTAAAGTGAAGGTGTTATGAGAAAGCATTGTGTTTAAACCCTCAAACAAACCTCTGGTGCTCACCCAGCCTCTTGTTCAGTAGCAAATTGTGTGGGTGGTGAGGGTTGGGTCTTGCATTCGAGGGTGGGGCAGTACATGGCCAGAGTGTCAAGTCAATACTGAGGATAAGAATGCATGGAGATAACCTCCACTCTGCCATGTCTTCTATGGGCATGGACTGGCTTAGGCACAGGTACAGCTTTGATGCTACTAAGCAGGTAACGAACAGAGGGATATGCAGGCATATATGGCATTAATAAGTTACACGAATTAATAATTCAGAACAAATATCGGCGAAAGGTAAAGTTTTGTGACAGGGTTCTGTTATGCGTAATTACCTTCCACTCTTCTCCCTTCTCTTCCTCTTTGCTCTAAAGTCTCAACAACCTGGCTGTTGTCATAGCATCCTCTACCAGCATGGCTTTTCCAGTGCCTTCTTTTTTCACCAGTTGTTGACAGTCATTACTTTTCTGTTTTTTCTCTGTTGTTACCTTAGCATTTTCATCCCTCTGGCATACCAAATGTTGATATGTTTCCAGGTTCATCATTGTCTATTCTACCTGGATATGTATGACCAATCTTGGTCATCCCTTTCATAATCTCATCAGGAGCACTGTATTGTTAATATAGAATTATTATATGATCATGTCCATCAACTGTTTTCTTGTTTGGCCTGTTAAGTTGTCCTTAAAATACCATTATTTAAAGAATATTGTAATCGCTCTGTGTAAAGGCCTGACTTGTTTTAGGTTCTTTGCTTTGTGCGTCTGTAATCATAGACCCGCAAGTACTTAAATTCTTTAATGTTAGTTCATTAGTATTTATATTAATATCAGTAACAAAGATTTTATAAAAGTGTGGTTATTAATATTTTATGATTTGATCATCTATACTGTTAGTAAATTGTAAGATTGAAATCTCAATCTGTTGACACTAATGAAGGTAATTTTTGCAATTATTTACATTTTGTAACATCAGAAAGCATGAAAATGGCCACCTTGGTTGAAACATGTTGCCTTGTGTAGTTTGAAAAATCAATACTAAGTGTTAATAACATTGTGTAAATGGTTAATTAAGTAATTTTTATTGAATTCCTACTGTTCCAAGGCTTTGTACAGTTATGTGACTGTGTTCTCTCTTCAGATATAACCTGGGCAACAAATTAGATGTCTCTAATGCGGACATAAAGGAATTTGAACTTAAGTGGCAAGTTCCAGTACTCAAGATTGATAACACTTGGTCGGGAGGTAGAAGTGACAGTGAGGTTCATGAAGTTGCTTCATTGCTTAACATCATATGTGAGCGGCTGTGGATACGAGACCAGGAATACTTGCTAAAACAAGGACTCGCAAGATAATCATTTGTCACTCCTACAGACAATCATAATGATTGCCTCGGGACACAGTGACAAAATTTTCAGCTGTACCTCTGATTCACACTTTGTGGTCTCCATGCATACCCTGTCCAAGTACTTGCCATCATTACTGAGTTTATTTCCAGTTTTCCCCAATTCCTATAAACAAATGCCAGGGTAACATGATAAAATGGCCACATATTCTTCCTTCTTCATCTCTTCCATTCGTTCCTCATAATCATCTTACCATATTTTGTTTAATGTTATCAATAGCGTATTTAGTACTGTAAAAGAAAATAAATTAGGATTAATACTTCATTTTGATACTTTTATCTTGTAGAGGGTAACATGATCAAATATGCAGTGGGATTCTTAATTGGATACAATAAATGAGGACTGTGTTCTGTTGTTGAAATTAACTGAAAGGTCCCATAAACTAATGACTGCAACAAATTTGTTAGCAGGCTATGGCTGTGTGAGAATTATGTCAAGTACTGAAGTATGTAGCAATGGCAGTGCAACATACTATGTGGTTTGTGAGCTCTTCCTCATGTTACCTGTAATCTAAAGCAGTTTGTGGACTCTCACTACTCATATTAGTAGGTTGAAGCAAGCTGGTTTTGTGGCCTCCATTATCTTTTATTTCACTCCTGCTGCCTTCTGCCTGTGTTTTCATATGAAATGTATGGTGTAGTATGAGCTGTGAAGTGTGAAAGAAAAGGCTACAAAAAGCAAGTCACAATACAAGCATCAGAAAGTGGAATCACCAGCTAGGAGATCTTGTGTTAGCAAAACACGACCTTATTTTAGAAGCTGTAGAAGTCACTGCAAATAATTTTGTACAACAATTTAACAGACACTGGAAAATCACAAAATTATCAGCATCTACACAAGAATTTGCTGATATGAATGGCAGGACAAGGGCACTTTAAATAAGCAAGCTCTGAAGCCATATTTAAGTCCAAATTCAGGAGAAGGTAGAAGAAAAATTGTGAGTGAAGTGAAATCAAGTCATTCATTTTGAAAGGGAGAGATCACAGTGGGAAGCTACCCACAGATGAAGTGTTTCCTAGTGATATGTCAAAATTGCCTGTCATAGCCACATGGGGACTTAGTAAGCCCCGTGGAGGCGACCGTAATGATGTCTTTCGGAGTTGCTGGCATATGGCTTCTGATTCCAGGAGTTTTGCACAAAGTTCTTCAATTTCTTTCAAATAGCCTTGTATCATCTCTGTCACTTCAGATTCACCACCTGCACTGATCCATTCACCCATAGCCTTTTCAGCCAGAAGCTGTGTGTTTTTACTGCTGAGTGCATCTACTGTTTCTTGCATAGCCTTCACCCTAGTTCAGAGATTATTGTTCTCAGTCTGTAGCATAGTATTTTCATGAAACATGTCATTTACCAC
>Ga0209629_10002615_pt1 | contig 12403 bp, 6 predicted proteins | sample TergutCu122P5_FD_187286 | JGI IMG/M metagenome (GOLD analysis project Ga0209629, IMG submission 187286) | Cubitermes ugandensis P5 segment gut microbial communities from Kakamega Forest, Kenya - Cu122 P5 (SPAdes) (version 2) | ecosystem: Host-associated > Arthropoda: Insects > Digestive system >...
AGAAAGCAGTGCGTCAGTGTCTTCGGATGGCTGGAACGGAGTTCTACCGCAGGGGCATTTTCAAACTTCCAGAACGCTGGGAGAAATGTGTACAAAGAAGTGGCGATTATGTGGAAAAATAAAGAATGGTATGTAGATTAAGGTGGTGTATTTGGTTTGTCAATAATAGCGCATGTTACTTCATAAAAAATTGTTGCTCATGACTTTCGGTACGACCTACGTATTTCAGCTTCTTACTGCTAGTTGATGGTGTTATTGTGGCGTGTAATGAGACCAGGAATGAAATATGCAGTTAGGATCTTCTGGTGATTGACCTTTTGGAGCTACAGTCGCGTTGGTTGAGGACCTTCGTAGCAGCAGAATTTTTTAATACATACTGAGAGACACTCGGGATGTAATTACGGGCTTCCCGTTTATTACGTCCCCGAGCACGGTAGATTTATCGCATAGTAAGCCTGAAACTACCGGGAAATCCCTTGACAGCTACCATGATCAGGGACACTGTAAAAGAGACGCTAAATGCTGGGGTGAGAGATCATGCTGTTGCAAGGCCTTCATTGTCAGGACAGAACAAAGGACCGACGTCTCTTGCCACCAGCATTATCCAGACTGTCGATCCCAGCCAAGACGGTGTACATTTATACGTTAAAAATAGGACAAACCATTCAGTGTGGTGATTGGGTCACGGGCTGGACGATCAGGGAACCATGTGGTTCGATTCCCAGTAGGGGCACGAGATTATTCTCCACTCGAAAGCAGATCTCGGCGCATTGCATTTTGGGAGCGCCAGGTTTCCTGAAAATCGGCTCGGCGAGTGTCATACTTTTGCACGCGTACGTATGCTTTCCGTATTTCTTGACCGATTTGGGTGACATTCAGTCTAGAAGCTCGGAACTTGATGTGGTCCAGCATTAATCTCAGTGTGCCGATTTACACGGAGGTAACGTTTACTCGATAGCATTTTGTAATGAGCGCCCGTACCGAATGTCACGAAAATACGACACGGTTTAGCTGCTAGGAGCTAGTCACGGACAGATGTTGTGTGCGCTGGTCTGTGCACAGCAAACAAGGACGTTCTCTTGAGTTGCAAAACGCGTAGGGTGTAGTAAAGAGACCGCTTGGAAGACCTAGAGGGGAGGATTATATTAAAATAGATCCCTAAAGAAATAGGATGGGAGGGTGTGGATTGCGCTGGCTCAAGAAAAGTGGCGGGCTGTTATGGGCGGGTAGTACATGGTTCAATGGAATGCGGGTGATTTCCTGTCCAGCTGGAAGACTGTTAGCTTTTCTAGGACGAGTCTGCTGCATGCCATTAGGTGGTTATGGGGTGTGATACTGTGTGACATGCACAGGCGTACTGGGTCCTCATGACCCCGTAAGCCACACCCTCTGTAGTTTAGGCATGTTAGGGCTACCCTTAATGTTTACTGCAACTCTTTGCCGAACTGGGTTGCTGCATACTTCAGCAAATGTGATTAGGACTTCAGTAATGTGGAAGATTCAAATCTTCCGGAATGTGACTTCTTAACCTACTTTCTGTAGCGTCGGTGCTTGCTTACACGCGACACAGCCATGGCCAGATCAAGGAGCGAGCCAGCCGGGCACTTACCCTGGGTGCCCAACTATAAGGAGTGCTTCGGCGTCACTGGAATAATCGGAAAAATGATGCTGTAATTTTCCACACGCGAAAGAATTTCCCCGAAAATTATCCACAGTGTGGACACGCGTCCCCAGAAGGTTTAAACCGTATTGGTTTGAAGGGGCGCCAAATTATGTTAGCCTGATAGAGCGCCACGATGCCACGGGCCGTCCTGGACACAGTGCCACATCGGGGAAGACGAATTTCCAATAACACCTCACCCCACATCACCTCATGCACAAACGTCGCCACATCCGTCCCTTCTACTGTGCTTTTGTACTGCGTGTAATTGCGCGGTGATGTGGGTTAGATCACAGTCTCGTAACCTGTGCCAGACCAAGGCGATTCTGTAGCACAGGTTTACGTCGTAATTGTGATGAGTTATTGTCTAGTGACAGACTGTCGTGGCGTCACCACTGGCACGTCTAGTCACGTGACAGACTTTCCGTGTAGACGGCAAACGGTGTCAGTCCGGTTTTGGAAGTATGGAATTCGGAATTTTTGGTGTTAAGAAATTGAAAGCATTGAATTTCGGGAGTATAGTCATGCCGTCTGCTGTCTATAAAAGCGATTAAAATACACAGAACCATAATTTTGCCTCTTGTTTTGTATGGGTGTGAAACTTGGTCTCAGACATTAAGGGAGTAACATAGTGTGAAGGTGTTCGAGAATAGCTGAGCAACATGTCTGGGTCTGAGGGGCAGGAAGTGACAGGGGACCGGAAGAGACTGCATTAGGAGGGGCTTCGTGATTTGTACTGCAAACCAAATAGTCCGGGTGAGCCGATGATGGAGCGTTAGGTGGACGGGGCATGTGGCATGTTTGGGGTAGAAGATAAATGCGTACAGACTTGGCGGTTAAACCTAAAGAACACACCACCATACCCCTGTACGCAGTTGCCCCTTTCTGCCAATGTGCCACATGTCCACACAATCAGTGATTTGTAGGGAGTACAAATCCAGCTTCTGAATCTGCCTGACTAAAATGCAGCCTTCGTTAGATCTTTAATTGCCCCACTCCGTCCTCAAATTAGATAGTAGAGCAGGCAATGGTTCGTTTCAGTTTCATTGCTTTAAATACTGGGAAAATAGGGCAGTTTAAGTGCAGTTCATAATGTGTTGGGTGTACTGATGTGCGGGACCGCCATTTTATCAATACTGCAAATGGCGTAGGACGCAGAATTAACCAGAGCGTTCTGTACTTACAGAATGGTATATGGTTTCACGGTACGCGCGTCAGTAATTTCATTTACCTCCATAATACAAGCAGGAATTTTCCTGCGCCGATTTTCACGAAAACAAGTCCATCAGTTTACGAGTATGTACAGATATTTTGTACAGACTTTCACAGAACTCGGGCAATGAATGTGGAAAGTACGAAAATAAAAGTCCGTTACGTAGTGAAGTGTGGCGTACACCGCGACGATTTTCACGAAACTCGCAATCATTCGGTGTATTTTTGTGAACATCGGCTTCACTCAATTTCATCCGCATCGTACGAAACTATAGAAAATATGGTAAATTTAATTTACGCTCTGAAGTAAAGAATTGCGTTTCCCTCGCCAATTTTCACGAAACTCGTAATAGCTGAATAATATTACCTACGCGAACATATTCTGTCCCGAATTTTCGCTAATTGGCGCCGATATTTTCACAAAATACATGCTTGGCAGTTTTTTTTTGTAAAGAACGTCAGTACCGAATTTAATGAAAATCCAACATGGTTTAGTTGCTGACGCACGTAGTTTCCACATATGGCATTCATGACTTTACTTCGTAAAGAAGGCCTGCAGTCACTGCTCCGACGGAGTGATCTATTCAGGGTACGAAGAACATGTCCATAGAAGTTGCAGTCCTTAGTCTTCAACGCAACCATTTTGATAACCTAATATCTCACGCGTACTGCAGCAGTCCACGTTACATTTTGATATAGCTAAGCGGGTGTTTATCACCGGGGAGCTTTGGTTCGGTCCCGGATGATGTCGTTTGAGATTCGCTGTGGATAAAATTCTAATCACATTCCACCATTGCTCTGTACTTAATGTCGCGACCCCTCGGATATCCCTGAGCAGACTGCAGATTATCACATCCGTAGTCGTTTAAGTTAGTGCCTCTCTCTCTCCTACCAGGCACGTGGTTGCCCATGAGTATATGAGGAAGTGCAACAGTTCTGGGTTGCACCAACGCTGGGGCGACGATCCCTATCCTCCGTGTGCGTCAAACGTCGTCGTCGTTTGTTTCGGTGCCTGTTGCAGTGTTACATTACCACAAGTGTTGTCTTCATTCAGCACTGACAGAGCGGAACCAGCAGTGCGATCATGTGACGTAGTTACGCCTGACCGTGGTACGGCGTAGCGGTAACAAAAGTGTTTTGATTAGTGCTGTACTAGTTTGTTCGTTGTGTGCGGTCAACGTGCACTGTAGTGAAGTGCCATGCCAGGAATTACTGAACACTAGAGTCTCGACGTTCGGGATTTCAAACTTCCATGATTGTCCGTTTTAATAGCATTGTTTCGAACTTTCGTGACTGGTCCTGATAAAGCGGGATAGACCACGTGGCTGGCGAGTCGGCTTCCCACACTGTCCTGATTTTTATTTCTGGTGTATCATAAAGTCTTGGAACCAAATAGGCACTGTAAATTGAAAGTGCGTTCCGATGTTCGTGACGGTTACCGATCAATCACGAACATCGGTATCTCCTATATAGGGGAGTGGAGGCGTAATATCGGTCTTTTTAACCCTTGGTGCCAGTTAGGGTTGAAGGATTGCGCACCTAGACCACTGTAATCCCGGGTGTGGAGCCACCGTTGCACGTAGGACAGAAGGCTGGCTTTGCTTCAGAGGGGATGTGGAAGGGGTGGTGAAGACGAAAATATGGGCCCCGCTGGGATTCAAAACGTGGTCTCCCAGCCCGTAGCTTGGACACTACCGACTGAACTGCTGAGGCTCGCAATACGCAACTATCTTCGTAATTGGCTGGGTTTTTAAATAAAACGCTAAGAAGAACGCAGTCGTACCGGAGTTTGAAAAATGTAGAGAAGGGGAAACAGTAACATTTTAGTAGAGGAAATGAAGCGAAATGCCTCTCTCCCAAATTACTAGTTGTTAAATACTTCTTCCAGCCGCAGTAAAATTATCAGATCGCTGGCTGAGAAACAGTAGCTTAACCCTTTGGCGCCGGAATTTTACATTTAAATTTTAGCACACCTGTATTTAAAATGTGAATAATACAGGAACCAAAAAATGTAGCATTATGAAATAAACGGCATTTTGAAGAGAGAAAAAAACGGAGATTATGCAGCATGTTTAAAATATTCAGTAGGTATATTTGTTGAATAAATATATAAAATGCAGCATCTGGAGGTTAGCTGTGCGGTACGACACATATATAGGTCGTTGGGATTTAAAAGGCTAAGTAACGTGTTCTAAAAATAACCGTGAGAGTAAGAGCCGTTTTCCCTATAGGGAAGTTGTACCGTTTATTGCGTCCGACTATCGTGCGCCAATTCTTGACGTTCCTGTGTTGTACGGAAGGTGCCCGATAGTGTCGGTACCCGTCCAGCGCCAGCTAGGAGTCTGAGAGGTCCTAACCCTTTAAAGCCAAAAAAAGTTATTTTGTTGTAATGAACCCCGATTTACAAAAGAGCATGGCTTTTGGGAATGTTGCCAGTCTCCCCCCGTTTGTGCTTGTGGGAAGAGGCGGCGAGAATGAGTTTGGAGGGGTTGGTGGAGTGTTATGTCCGGGTGGCCCTCTGTCAACCACAGATTTCACATGGACTGGCCTGGGATCAAGCCCACGCCCCTGCGGCTAGAGGCCGGCTGCTGACCTCAGTCTGAATTACGTAAATACAGCACACGACAGACTCAGTCCGTACCGCGCAGTAAACACACTCTCCGTCTCGGTTTTAAAAACCAGTCAGTTAATGCTGTATAGGGAAATAATTGCTGTTTGTTCTCAGATCCATACAAAACATAAATACACTGTGAGGGCAAAACGTTGAATTTTTTAATGTTAAAACTGGTGGTAAATAAAGTAACTACTGGGCTGTAAGGGTTAATGCAATGTGATCGCGTCTTAACAGAACGCAGAACTCGACAACAGTGTGTCTCAACTTTTTTTTTGTGCCATGAATCCTATCCAAGGTTTAACTAACTTTGGAGACGCCTTGCCGAGAGTAATATGAACTCAGCCGCTAAGGCAGAACTCCATTAACATTTCAAGCTGGAATGTATACAGATAAGCTACCCTTTCATTGGGTCCATTTAAAATTTCATTACGACAAGAATCACGAGAATAAAACTAGGGTTAAGAAAACCCCCAAGGAAGAAAGAACATCATGCGAGATAGGAGGTTCAGCGGCGATGCTGAGAATTCAAGTCTTCTGCGATGTGACGCTGTTTCGTTTGATGAGTATTTCTTGGTGTTTGGAAGGATCATTGCAATAAAGTTACTCAAGTGGCGGACTTTCTAAGAAACACTGATATACAGGAGACTGAATGTTTATCAACCAGTGTAATCTGTGCTCCTATGAAGTTACTGAAGTGGCGGACTTTCTGAGAAACACTGAAATACAGGAGACACTGTTTATCAACCAGTGTATTCTGTGTTCCTATAAAGTTACTAAAATGGCGGACTCTCTAAGAAACGCTGAAATACAGGAAACTGAATGTTTATGAACCAGTGTTAATCGTGTTCCCGCGTGTAGATATAACAAAGATACGCTGTTCGCTAAGGATGGGAAGGGGAAGGAGCGCACACAAATCATCTGACGCATGTCACCTGGTGCATGCACTGGCTGTAGAAACAGCTGATGCGAATCCCTGTGTTATCGGAGCAAGGACTGCCAACATGAATTGTGTACGTGAAATTTCCTAAAGCTGTACAACATGTTTTAAAGTCAAACGCTAGGGTTGTAGAAGAATAGGAAATACGGGTTCCAGGATCGTCGCCGACTGGAATACTAGGATCAAGATTCGAACACGCATTCACACACATACACACATCCATCCATCCCCACTCTCCCCCCACACTAGTTCCGTTCATTCCCGCCTTCCAACCCTTTTTTTTTTTTGTGACAGTTTTAGTAGTGCGTAACAAAATGTTTTATACACCGCGCCAAAAACGATGGAGTAGGATCGATTAAAGGAAAAAAAAGGCAGTATTTTAATTAAATTATTGCTTATGAGGCCAGTCCTTTGACCGGAGAGGTTTAAGGCTGAACCCTTTCGGGCTTTCATTTGGAAAGTACTCCAATTAGAATCTTGGACAGGGTACCTCTGATCAGACTTTTTTTTCCTATCCTTGAAGATCTAGACAGATGTGAGATTCCAGGTTCTGACATTAGTATTGGTGAAGGCCCATAGTGCTTCGTCTCAGGCTGCTTGACCCTGGAGATGAAGCCACTATGCTTCTTCAAAATGTCGGTAACTGTTCGCTCGACATGGCGTTATGTAGGAGACCTGTATCTTATAGGCAAACATTGGGATAGTACATGTAAATAGATCATTGCCGACCCGCCCCCCACCCGTCCCCCCATTCGTGATAGTTGACTATACACATTATGCTGTGTATTCTTACAACATAATGCTTATCTTGACTGAATGTATAGGTACTTGTACAGAGTCATAGTTCTTCTGGGTAATGAACCATCATGCTATGAAGAGCTGTAACCACCCACTGGATGGAAGTGAGTGGTAAGCTTTATATCCTGGCTGCATTGTCCATGGTGCTTTCCAAATAGAGGGACTGGGTGGGTGCTGTTGCCTGTCTGGACACTTTGGAGAAGAGGAAAGTTTTTTGCCGGTGCTGGGAACTGCACCTTGTTTCATTAGTCATCGCCCAGTGACTATGCTAAATGAGTTTTCTAGTTCCTGTTGTATAAAAGTAAAGCAGTTTGTATGTATTTACTAACTTACCATATTTAAAATCAGTTACTATTTAGATATGTAATGTACTGCAGTAACAAGAAAAGCTGTCATTTTTGCTTCAGTGATGATGTAGGGTCATTATTTCATTTGACAGCTATGGGTCGTCACTCTCTTCGTAACAGTACCTCAGTCTACTGAGCTGACTGCCCCCTTACATGACAGTAGTGGTGACAAGTGGCAAATGATCATTGTCAGATGAAATACAGGCTCGTTATTTGGACCAAGGGGGCGGATTTGACAGAAGGGTGGAGAAAATAGTACAAAAAGAACTTTGTAATTGTGGCCATCAAATATTATTGCAATGTTCAATGTTCAAAGAAAGGAGGATGAGATGAAAAATGTATACATTTTAGTGTAGAAACTTTAAGGGATAAGGCTATTTGAGAATGTTGGTATGGGTGGGAGGATAATTGCATTAAAATGTGCAGTTATCAACAGGATGTGGAATGTGAACTGGATTCAGCTGTTTCACAGGTAGTCCAGTCCTTGGCTGTTATTAACATGGTAGTGAGCATGTGAGTTCCTTGTGAGCGGATTTGTTGTCAGTATATGGAGGCTGTAGGGCAGTAGGAATTAGTTTAGCTACGTACAGTGTAGCCTTGATGTTCGTGGTCAACTGGGATTGATGAAACCCTTTTAAACACCAGAATCCATATTGGTTGTAAAACTTGGGTTTGGTTTCACAGATTTATAAAAACATAAAACACCTCAGAAAGAATAAAAAGCTTGAAAGAATGAAATACAAACTCTTTATGGAACCATAAAATACATTGCATTGTTGATGGTTAGTCTCATGCCATAAAACCAAAAATGAATGCTCACTTAATGAAAAGGCAGAGCTCTGCTGAGCTGAGAGTGATCTGTGCAATATGAGGATAGTGGGAGAAGGTGACACACAAGCCACATGATCTCACCCTGAGTCATCAGGACCAGTCAGGAAAGGTCGAAACAGTGGTATTACAGTGGATGGTCACTTAAGGTTGAAATCCCAGGCTTGAAAATCCATGAACATCAAGACTGTATATGCATTGATTTAATGAAAAGTTTTAAATTGAGTGTTATTTCTTCTTTTCAGCTGCCACCTGCAAAGGAAAGTGACCATGGGAGAGAGCGATACAAGGACTTCACATTTGATCATTCATATTGGTCATTTGATGAAGCAGATTCTCACTATGCTTCTCAAGAAAAGGTGTGTGTATTTTATTTTTTATTTGACACAGTGTTTCAGGGAAGGGAATGGTATGAGTTACACATTTTTGTGTGCAATTTTTGTTAAATCGTACGATAGCGCAGAAGGTGATGTTAAGAAAAGCTGCATAATCTGAAGTAATTTGAAAGTCATAAAAGGCCTGAGAAAGAAGCCTGGACATTTATCTGTTTTTGTGCGACAATTTATAATTTTGAAGCTTATCATGTTTACAATATGTCAAAAAGCATGAGTTGTGTTCATTAAGAGAGAGAGTGCCTACTGAAGGTTTAAAATTACTGTCAAGTTTATGAAGTTTTTATGTCAAGTTTTGTGAAGTGCATAAGACAGCATTAACTTGGGAAGCTGGAGATGAAATAACTGAATGAATGATGTCCTTATCGTACTCTTCGCATGATACATGACATTCTACTGTTGAAGCAAAAGTCATGGTGTTTTAAAGGAAATAAAATACATTAGTACCACATTACAGGCAGTGTAGGTATAACAGTATAACTTAACATTGTGTTGCATTCATGTAATGTTCATACCTAACAGCCTGATACCATGTCGGTCAGGGTGCTGTTGTGACTATTAAATGTCACCGCCAACGATAAAATGTACCTACGTCTTTGTGTACAATGCTCAAAGTTTTTGCCTCATTGTAACCATATTTGGGTAGTCTCGACATAATCTATGAAAAGTCTCCAGTATCATATTTCATGTAAATCTGTCTGGTGGGAACCACACTGATATGTGTGGACAGACAGAAGGATGGACATGACAAGTTAATAGGTGCTTTTCATGTATATGCTATCGTGCCTAAAAATAGTTATTGGCAACAAAGGAACTGGATGGATAAAACAACTTAACTGCATGGAATGTGTTGTACCGTATGTCGATGATGTACATAAGCAGCTACACGTGTTTCACTGCATGTATAGTGAAATGTGATGCACACTGAAAACCAGTAAAAGGGAAGGAGTATTGAAAGTACATAAGATAGTGTCAGTACCGGTACCATTTGCTTGTACGCGGTTTTGACAATGAGACTTTTGTTAAACGTCGTGAAAGAACATTTGGGAGAGAAGGGACAAAATTTTTGAGATCATTTATGGGATGTACATTAAGTGTTTATTAAACAAATGAAGAAATAAGGATTAGATACGATATAAAATCAGTTGATGTGAATTGCATGCAGCAGGACACAACATTTATTGAAAATGAGTGATACATGCATATTCAAGGTCATGTACGAGGGTGAGTCCAAAAGTTTCCAGCCTGACATACAAAAGCCGCGCCAAGTGGAAAATGCTGCAGGGGGTATATATCGCCATCCTTGGTGAGGTTCATGTATCAGTATCAGTATGTGTTGAAATAAAGAGAGACTATATTGAAAAATAGCAAAGTTGTTTTATTTTTGTCACCTTAAAAAGTTGGTCAGGCCAGAAACTTTTGGACCGTCCCTCATATGGAAGCATTACACCTGGCAGAAGAAAAGTAGGTTCACTCAGGAAGAGAAAGTGATAACAACGCCCATGAATACAGAACAAACCTAGATGCCATATGCACTGTTGCTAATTATCTTTTGGTACTGGTATGTACAGTGCATTTAAAATGGGTTTGAAATTGTTCGTTGAATATGGGCTTGAAGTTGTTTGTTTTGCTTCACTGTTTCTTCCAGAAAGAATGCTAGTTACAGCCATTGAATTGAATTTATGATGGGCTGCGAATTAGTTTCCATGAAAGGAACAAATACATAAGTACATAAAAAAAATACAAATACATAAAATATATATACATATACAAAAAAAGTTGGTAGCCGAACTTGATGTACGGAAGTCACTTAGCAGACACAGACATACGTCAGATGCTTTACTTACACCTTGTCCTTCACAAAGTGGTAATTGATAGTTGTCAGGTAAAATGCAGACAATGTATTGTAATGAATTTAAAGACTTTTAGAGATATATTACAAGCATAAGTAATTTAAATGGCTTGCAGAATTTTAGTTAACAATTTCATGTAATTTCGTTTTTTCTTTGAAGTGTTTAATATTTCAGGTGTACAATGATCTGGGAACTGATGTGATTAAAAGTGCTTTCGAGGGATATAATGCATGTGTGTTTGCATATGGGCAGACAGGCAGTGGCAAAACCTACACAATGATGGGCACATCTGTAAGTAACCTCTGTTTTCTATCCTTTGTCCCCGTGTAGTGGCCCAGTTGCTAAGCTTGTTGTGATTCATTCTGACATATACTTACAGTAGATGTTGGCACAGGCCAGAATTTTAGAATTTTACCCAGATGAGCCCAAGGAAAATTCAGTCTGATCTTGAAGTTTACTTTAACGAGTGTTATCCCCGGTGTGTAGGTAAACTAGATAGGTGGGAGGGTAGTAAAAAACACAACTCGTATGATATATAAAAGATGTATATTTATAAGAGTTAATATCAAAACAACGTGTTTCGGCCATATATGGTCATCATCAGGTTTTATGTCAATTAAGATTTCACTATACAAATTGCGTGAATTGAGCTATGATATGGAGATCTCACCATAAAATTATTGTCGAACTATATCTATTTTGTACAGGCGGATACTATGCTAGACTGATATGTAGTATCACTCCGGTGGTACAGGGGTCTCATCCTGGGGTGTGTAGAATGTCATCATGGGGTGTCTAACTGGATGTCATCCTCCCTTTCTTCTAGGAGGTTGCTGTTGTGGGGCTGTCTACGGATGACCTTAGCGGGAACGGTCTCACCTGTGGGGGCATATAAATTGTGAGAGATCTATAGGGAGAACTCGGTGACGTGTGGGGGTGTATGAGAATGGTACTTACATGTATGGTGGAGTCCCTTTGTGTCTATCTGTTGTCGTGGTCCCGACACCTAGGTTGGTGCATATCTTGTGTGCGCTGAGTTGTGGGTTCTTTATGTCTGTGCGCCGTTTTAACCCGTATTCTTGGTTAGTGGTCTGGCCGTGGCCTCTTGTCATGTAGCATACACCCCCACACATGTCACCTGAGTTCCCCCTATAGATCTCTCGCACTTTATGTTCCCCCACAGGCGATACCCTTCCTGCTAAGGTCATCCATAGACAGCCCCACAACAGCAACCTCCTAGAAGAAAGGGAGGATGACATCCAGTTAGACACCCCATGATGACACTCTACACACCCCAGGATGAGACCCATGTACCACCGGAGTGACACTACCTATCAGTCTAGCATAGTATCCGCCTGTACATAATAGATATAGTTCGACAATAATTTGATGTTGAGATCTCCACATCATAGCTCAAGTCACGCAATTTATATAGTGAAATCTTAATTGACATAGAACCTGATGATGGCCATATATGGCCGAAACATGTTGTTTTGATATTAACTCTTAAGAATATACAGGGTGTTCCAGGAGGAATGTGCCAAACTTCGGGAGAGTGTTCCTTACGTTAAACTATACCGATATAACCCAAAACACATTTATCCAAAGTTGAACGGTTAGGGAGATAATGGCCAGAGAAAAGTGTGGACATCTTGCATTTCTGCGTACTGTACGTCTACAGCTGTAGCCCATTAACCTTTAAAGTGCAATGCAGCCACCCCTCCCAGTAGTCATCTGACTGCGTGAGGAGCGTACGTTGGCT
>Ga0209629_10002616_pt1 | contig 12401 bp, 6 predicted proteins | sample TergutCu122P5_FD_187286 | JGI IMG/M metagenome (GOLD analysis project Ga0209629, IMG submission 187286) | Cubitermes ugandensis P5 segment gut microbial communities from Kakamega Forest, Kenya - Cu122 P5 (SPAdes) (version 2) | ecosystem: Host-associated > Arthropoda: Insects > Digestive system >...
GGGGGGGGGGGGGGGTGTTGTACAGCCACTTTAAACTAAAAAACTGAATTTCTGTGCTCAACATATTTTGAATTACTCAGCCAAATATAAGGAAATTGAATAAATGTGATTTTTTAAAAAAGTTCATAATTTCTGTCAGGGGTGGCCATTTCCCCAGGTGACAGAAAACCTAGCCATGCCACTGGCAACACCATTTAGTCAGGTACATATTTGCCTGTGTTTCAGGGAAACCAGCTTCCTATCATCAACCCTGATGAAGGAGGCAGCAGATTCCACTGAAATATCAATGAATGTCTACCACACTACTTGGCATCATATCCCAGGTGACAGCGACCCCTGATATTGAAACCTAAACTCATATGTGACTGTGTCTGAACATATATACCAGGACACATGCCAAAATTTTCTTCAAAAAATGAATTTGAAATGTGGGTACTGGTTTGGAAAGTACTCTGAAGTCAGAACACAAGACTGGAAGTAGCAGCTTGCTTAAAGATAACAGTCTTCTATGAAACCATGTTGTCTCACCCCAGAGGGCAGTGAGAACTTCACATCTCACACACTATCTGAACTGTCACTATAATTTCAGTAAGGCAGTGTGTGCAGTTTGGATCATCTACAGTTCACTTTATAAACTTCCATTATGCATTTGAATGATGACAAACTGAGACAATTATGGTTTAATCATGCAATGAGTATAAATTGAAGGAGAGTTAGGACTTCAAATTCAATGTACCTATCTCCATGCCTTGCCAACTTTGTGTTGTTGCTTAAAAACAAGAAATAACCCATTCATTCTTTGGATTATTCTTGCTTGATAAACTAAAAGCTACTAAGGTAGTCAAGATGTTCCTGCACTAGCCCATTATCATCTTCACAACAGACTACCACTGGTACTGGTCCTGCGCCCAGTGAATCCTGGCCACACACACTACTGTCCTCTAAGATCTGTTTGAATACCATCCTCCCACCCAGGCCAAGGTCCCCAAGTCATCTATTTTCTTCAGGTTTTCCCACCAAAACCGTGTATGCAGTTCTCTTCTCTTCCATGCGTGCTAAATGTCTCACCCATCTTATCCTCCATGATTTTCACCTGCTAAGCACATTTGGATAATACAACTCCTCATTATACACTTTTCTCCATTGTCTGTTACTTCCCCATTAGTCCAAATGTTCTCCTCAGAACCTTCTTCTTGAATGCCCCCATTCTATGATCTTTCTTAAAGTGAATGATCAAGTTTCATGCCCACAAACCACAGGCAAAATTATAGTTACATATATTTATACACTTTTTACATTTTTAGACAGCAGCCAGTAAGACGGAAGATTCTGAAAAGAACAGCAGCAAGCATTCGCCAACTTTAATATGCTTTAATAATTTATTCATTGATGGAATTTTAATTTGTCTGTGTCATTCCAAAATATTTGAACTGCACCACACAGTGACAATAGTTCTAACAACCTTCTGATTTACTGTAGGCTCAAAGAATGAAGAACATTAAAAGAGTGTTTCATTGTCAGAAAACAAATGCTACAGTGATAGAAAATAATTCTGGGGTTTGTTGCATTATGTTCCTTGCTATGCACTGAGCCACATACTAGGTCAAAGACATGAAGCCTCCAACTTAAAGACTGAGGATGTGGTAATGTGCTGTCCTGTCAAGGCTATTGCACAACACAGGGGATTACGTGAAATGAGTACGGAGCAACGATGGGGTGACATCAAGCCCAGTAAAAATGAAGGAGCTCAGAGAAAAGCCAACTCCAGTGCCACTTTATCCACAACTGTCATACGAAATCATACAGGATTTAAACTGATAAATCAGTAATAAGAAGCCATTACCAAAGTGTCTTTGCTACAGCATGACCAAGAAACTATTGCAAAAAATGATAAACTATATTTTGGATCATTCTGCTTTTAGTACAGCAACATGTCAATAGTATTGCTGCTAGATTCAACTGCTGACAATTCACAAATTTGTTGAGGATTTGGAATTATTGTATTAGACTGTTAAGATATTTTAGCTCAAAATGTATTATGACAAATTCCTTACTTTATATTGATATTTGAATGAAGACGCATGAAATAAAATTTTATAACAATATGTTACACATTAGATAAGAAAATAAATCAATGTATTTAGTTTACCATTGACAACTGAATGATCAAATTGGTACATGATCAAGTGTTCACTGTTTTGTAAATGCTGGAAACCATTCATTATCTTATATCTGATAAATCCACATGATAACGCAAATTTGTGTTGTCTATCCGATTCTTTGTCAACCGAACACATAAGAAACTCAAGCATTCAACCCATCAGATCAGGCAAACAACAGGCATGCTCCATTTCCCACAAAACAAGTTCAACTGGTGGTCAAGGAACACGTGTGATAAACTTGTATACTAGTGTGCAGTTATCCCCAGACTTATGCAATTCTAGCTTATGTGAATGACATGCCAACACAAAATCATGTGACTTCCTTAGTTCCTTTTCAGTGAATACTATGAAGATAATTCAATTATATGCCTAAGAAAATACAAATTTAGGATCTGTAAATGACTAAATTAAATATATCAGTGAACTGAATGACATATGTTTCATTGAAAACCAAAGACAGTAGAATCAAAGGAGTAACAAACTGTCAAACAAGTCACAGGATACATGCTAAGGTGTACAAAACTTAATAACAATGTGTAAATACACTTCATTCAATTCATCAAATATAACATGTATTCAACTATTAAAATAAAGACTAAAATGCCTGTATTATTTCAAGTTCACTTCTTAAGTAGAAACAAAGGCACCAGAACTACTGTCTTGACACAACAGATCATACTAGTGCTGTGTGTTACACATATATTGTCCAGATATTTATACCTAGACTCAACCATATGATTCCTTGAAGAACATTAAAATAAGACTTAAAACTAATGCATAATTTTCATGGAAAATGTGATTACAAGCAGCCCACACCGTGTTGCAATAAAATAATAAAATTTTTATTGCTTATTTACGCAGCATGAAATTCCAGTCTATTTAAAAAGGACATTTTCATCTCAACATTCTGTGATGGAGACCATGGACACAAATATACATATCATGTTACCACATAACATTAAGTTCTACCAAGCTTTCTACGAAATTCAATCATTTCTTGAATGACATTTTCATGTCTATGTTAGTCAAGAAAAAGCACAAAGGTGTATACTGGCACAAATTTCCAAACATCCTGCATAAAATATTTGAACACTTTTATTATCAGTAATTGGTAAAGACAATAAAAGTTGTCAATAAAGACATATAAATGACAGTCAAAACACAACAGTTTTATTATAATCTACTACTTCAGGACTACATGTTTCGACTCCTTAGAGTCATCATCAGCCCCTCTAATGAACCGACACAAGACTATCTAATTCCTAGTGCACTCTGGGATCCCATAGCGCTTACAATAGGTGGTGTAATAGTATTGTAAGACATGTCAAAGATAAATTATAGTGTGCTAGTGTAGTATGTATAGCTACCTATGGTTACAATGTTACAAGTCAATAAAACTACAAGATATTTATTTGTTGGTTGAAAGATGTTTGTGTGTAGTGCAGGCAAGCCACTTTTTGTCACCTTCTGTAACGACAAAATTGTTGAGCAATGCTAAGTATATGGTAACATTTATATTGACAAATGTTCAGGTTTTAGGTGCTTCTTACTTATGAGAAACCAGTAGTGTTGGAATTTTTCTCGGGGATTGTATATGGTGGTGACTGTCCACTTGGTTGCATTGCAGTGGCAGCACGCTATTGTTCCTGTAGCGGGTGGATGACCTTCAGGTGAATATTCTGTCGCACGGTTCCTTTTTGTTTGGGCACAAGTGGATACCTTGTAAGACTGAGTCAAGTGCTGTTATTTATGTGTCTGTAGGTGGTGGGTAGCCCTCTATGGGGATCTTTCTGGACTATAGTTTCAAATATTATGTTTGACTTTATAGTCAGCCTATCATTGATCTGGTTATTTATTTTGGTCTCCTGGAAGATGTAAAACCTTTCTAGTGTATCCATCATTCGGCCTTTACCTGTTGTGTGGAGGGTTTCCATAAAGTTATCCATTGGGCCAATGGATAACATTGTGGAAACCCTCCACACAACAGATAAAGGCCGAATAATGGACACACTAGAAAGGTTTTACATCTTCCAGGAGACCAAAATAAACAACCAGATCAATGATAGGCTGACTATAAAGCCAAACATAATATTTGAAACTACAGACCAGAAAGATCCCCATAGAGGGCCACCCACCGCCTACAAACACATAAATAACAGCATTGACTCAGTCTTACAACGTGCGACAGAAATATCACCCGAAGGTCATCCACCCCCTACAGGAACAATAGCACGCTGCCACTGCAATGCAACCAAGCAGACAGTCGCCACCATATACAATCCCTGAGAAAAATTCCAACACTACTGGTTTCTCATAAGTAAGAAGCACCTAAAACCTGAACATTCATCAATATAAATGTTACCATATACTTAGCATTGCTCAACAATTTTGTCGTTACAGAAGGTGACAAAAAGCGGCTCGCCTGCACTACACACAAACATCTTTCAACCAACATATAAATATCTTGTAGTTTTATTGACTTGTAACATTGTAACCATAGGTAGCTATACATACTACACTAGCACACTATAATTTATAAGGTTTACATGTACTTACAATACTATTAAACCACCTATTGTAAGCGCTATGGGATCCCAGAGTACACTAGGAATTAGACAGTCTTGTGGTTCATTAGAGGGGCTGATGATGACTCTAACAAATCAAAACATGTAGTCCTGAAGTAGTAGATTATAATAAAACTGTTGTGTTTTGACTGTCATTTGTATGTCTTTATTGTCATTAGTAACACATTGGGATGTCTTGCATTAAGTTCAATAAAAGCTGTACTTCCCTGGTGGACATGTAGAACACTTACCAAACCACCAGAATTAGTTTCTACATATGCACATGGCACTGCAATAGCAGAACAATGCAGAATATGGCAAGTATAACAGCTCTAGCAAAAATGTCACCACAACAACAAACTCTAAGTGCAAGTTTAAATAACACCACAATAAGGGATGAAAATTGAAAGAAAGAAACCTACCATATAAGGATGCAGAGTTTGAAAGCAAGTAAATTACATCACCCATTAATATGCAGACAGTTCTACTAGCAGGAATGTAGGAACTTAAATATTTAACTGACAAACTAACAGGTCAGTGACAACCTCAACTATATAATCAGTCATAGACAGCAAGAAAGTAATCTTATGTAGTTCAGTCTCCTGGGTAGCAAACAGTCAAGCAACTTCACGCTTTGCGCTCAACATCTGCACTCAACATGTTAACAGACTTTCATAACTGTCTGTATCCTCAGCCACACAAATCTATTCCACATCATCAACTCTGATTTCTAAGACTGTTTCTAACATTACCTTACATCTATACACTGGTCCCATGAGTGGTAGCCAGTTGAAACTAGAACATTAAGCAGAAAATGGTTAAGTATTCACACACACTTCAAATTATACATGCAAGTTTGAAGGAATCTTTCCCATAATTTTGGACATAAAACATTTACCCTCTTGTTTTTCATAGTCTAAATATCAAGATAACTCCTACAGACAGGAAAAATCTGTAGTCATTGTGTCAAAGCAAGATGGCTCAGGACAGATGCATCCAGCTCCTTGAGTAACATCAGCCAAACTGAATAGCGGACAGGTGTGTGTGCTGATTACTACTGTGTCAGAGCTCAAAAACTGCATATCAATGTCTTTGTGACTGTGGAAGATTGTTTCATGGAACATGTGTGAAAAATGAACAGATCTGCAGCTCAGCTGTGACCACTGCTTATAATATTACATGTATGTCATTGTAACATATATTGTTCATAGTAGTTGTAAAGTTACACTGGGTCTGTAACAAAATTCCCGTCCGGTGACATCTATAGACTTGCCAAATTCTGTTGCACTTAATACATAACCATTTTAGTGCAAATAAAGTATACGTTCACGTTAATAACTAGACAAGATGTGTTTGAAAATTTCCAAAAAAAAGTATGTACTAATGTAATACACTTCTTAAACTGCTGAGATGTCTCTATCAGACATTGGTGAATCCTCCAGTATAGTATTGCACCACTGTACCACTGAAAGGAAGGAAATGATTCCTTTTGCTATTAAAAAATACAGAAAACCTGTACATTTTTTAATGAAAATTGCTACTTTGTGTTACATTCAGTCAGCACAACTAATGTGGTACAGGGCAACTGCAATGGCTTTTGCTGCCAACTTTCCCCCTTGATGCGCATGCGTGCCTGTGTGGTCGCGACGAAGAGAGAACGCATCATATATGTATACCAAACCGTCTAATAAATGTTAAGTATAGAGCCAATACTAACAGCTGACCTATGCGTAATTTCAGGCTTCTGCTGCGATGTAGGTGAGATCTGTGCTCTTCTCGGTTGTTACGCAGCGTGTAGCGGATCCTACCGACATTTCAGGACAACCTATCACTGGCACCGGTAGACTGTCACAAAACGTCAATATTTACCACTATACGTTGCGTAACAACCCAGAAGAGCACAAATATCAACAGCTCACCTTGTGACTTGTGTAACAAGCGAGAGCGAAAGAAAGTTGGAGTGAAAGATACAGCCAGTGAGTGAGAAGGTTGCAGCATTTCCCACCGGAAACAATAAAGTGCTGAAAGATTTTATTAGTTGCAAACTTGTTTTCTGGTTGGGTAACTGCTTTGCAACATTTAGAAGAAAACTACCATCTTCATCTTCAAGGCTGAGTCTGTGAACTGACTCATAACTCCAAGTAACAAATTACCCAACCACAAGGCAAAAAACCCAAAAGACCTGAGTCCTCAACAATCACGTGGTGAAAACCCCAGACCACAGTTTTTGTATTGTTAAGAATATACAGTATTTCTTTCTGATTAATTTATCTCATAATTCTTCAGTGTTGTTGATGCGCAATTAATTTTCTATGAAAGAATGAAACGATAAAAGGTAACATAATATTTGGACACAGAAGTTTCATTGGAAAGGAATTAATGAATACTCTTTTATGAAGTTATTAAACTATTCAATTACTGGAGTGTGCATTTCTCAAAATGAACAAGATGGAATTTTTTGGCCTCATGAATTGTGATAAATTTGATGCATGCAAACTCAAAGTCTAATTTTGCTGATCGCCTTGTATGCAAACTTTGGGTGACTTAAACAGTGCTTAGCTGAAAAACGAATTAATGGTCCTTTATGGTTCATGAGATTTAAGAGTGCAATCTCTTACAAAGTTCTAAAATTGTCACATGGCTGTAATTTGCCCACCAACATGGCCACCACATTGGAACAAACATACAAATTACCAAATCTAATTTCCACCATCCCAACTACAACAGCCTCTGTTGAACAAAGTTTTTCAGCCCTCATGGGAATCAAGACCTACCTTCATTCCACTGACAGTCAAGATAGACAGTCAACTCTCACTTCTCTCAACACAGAAAGTCTCAGTTGTATAGCTAAAGAAAACCCCCTGTGTTCACAATGTGGTTATTAAAAATTTACAACAGTCAACAGAGGAGTGCAATTTCATTTCAAATGACCAAAAAAGATATGAGGTACAAACTTTAGATTTGATTTTTTTGCCTCACATTTACATTTCCAGTTTTTGTTGTTGTTAATGTAATTACCTTGGACAATGCTATACAATTAAATCTTGGTTTCTTGGAGGAGGGGGAGGGGGGAGGAGGGTTTAAAGCAGGCATTTTGTACCCTTCCACTCCATCTGATCACCAGATCAGGATTTGCTTCTGCCATGAGGCTATACAAAGGGCATATTATCTACTACAATAAAGTGTGAAATGCATTACAATTTATATAACACGTACACTCCACATAAAATAAATACACTGTTTTCAAATAATGAAACAAAATAAAATAAGGTACAGTTATTTACTCAATACTAGAAATGTGATGCCATGGCATATGAATGACATCCATGTCACTATCAGACTTACATGAGTTTCTCAATTTCAGACTTTTACTTCTCCAGAATCCAAGTGGCAGCTACAGCTTGCTGCCAAACAAAAGGCATCACCACAGTGCACAGGCATCTCAGTCTACCACCCAACAATTCTAAAGTCAAAAAATTAAGAAAGAAAAACAAAAGCAAATAGCACATTAACAAACTCTTTCAGTGCCAACAAATGCACAGTTCATCTCTTCTGTATTCCACTCCTAATTAGCTCCTACATGTTTCAGTTAACTGCCATCATCATGGAGTTTACACCTATACTTCTAAAACTTCCAGTGATAAGAAAATCTTACACTGTTTATGCAAATCAAATGTATGGATTATAGTTAAAATGTACATGTGATGTTAAAGCATCTTATTCACCTTAATTATCTCTCTCATTTCTTACATGATACACAACACAACTACCATGTACTGTCCAATTAGCATTTGGGTTATTATTAAAGTATCTGCACTGAGTCTATGAATGGACATGTGTGTTTGTTGTTTTCAGTTTTACAGTGGACACCAACAAAGTTATAAATCAATTGTAATGAAATATCAGATCACAAAACTGACAATAAGACTTTGATTTAACGTAATTCACACAGGATTAATCAAAAATATCTAATTATGTACCCTTAGCTATTGCTTTTTTGGACAAAATTAAAATATATATATAGCATATATAACAGTGACAATCAAAGATGTTTAATTTCATATATACAACAGTAAAGTCTTTCCTGTTCTTTCATTAAGCACCACACTAACAAGGCATATGGGAATAGGAGGTACAGCTGCACATAAACTTAACCTCAGCCCCAGGGGGTGGTGGTCTGCTTCGTGAACTGACCACTTCATAACCAGGGAAAGAGCACCCAGTGGACAAGAGCCTGGTTGGGCCCCAGTGCCAGTCTTCAGGAATTCAGGCCCCAGATAACCCAGTTATCCAGTTTGTATTCTACTCATTATACTGAAAGAGTTGTCTCAAAATAAAAGTTGGCACCCTGAACCGAAGCCATCAACAGTATAATAATAAATACTCAATACTCAATATTAATTTTGGAGTGCATTAAAACTGAGGAAAAGCTGGCAGTACATAACAAATAATCAATTAATTCATTTTTCAAACCTAGCAACTAGTAGATGAAGATAGGAAATATATACGGCAACAACCACTTCCACAATTACATCAAAATTCACATTCTAGAACAAACAACAAATCCACATTCATTTCTTCCAGTTCACAACATAATACCACCCAGTAACATATTTTAACTTTTATGTATTAATTGTTGGAACATTGGAAAACAATATTCTTACATGCTTTAATCCTGTCACAGCTTAGTATAAGTGGTACAAAAACGTTGTCAAATTGGATATTTAAAAAAAAAAATCATGGCAAGTCTTCTGAATGAATTGGGTGGTACTTCCTCACAATAATTCTAAGGCACAGCCAAGAGATGGCACTGGCACAGGATTTATATTGCATATTGCCACAATGCCTAGCAGGTATGCAGGAGATTTTAAAACAGCACACAACAAATAACTGCACCATGACTTGCCAAGACAGCCCAATAAAGGTGCAAATATTTGCATCATGACTATGGAAGGATTACTGCATAACATAATAATCAATACAAACAGAAGTGAGAAAAAATCACACACAAACAGCTTAAACAACACTGTATAGTAGCAACCAGCACTGATGGGAGAGGGGAGGTACCAGATTATCTAATATTCCTGATTATCAAATAGTACCTATTCTGACCTAATTTCTTAGAGGTAAGTTTTTCTTACATTCCACCTAGCCACCAGAAAATTTGCATTTATCAGTTATTTTCATTTTATCACAATGAGACTTAGCTTTTCTTAATTATCATAGCCCCCAGTAAGGGTTTATATGTTTTCCTTCAGAAAGCATTGCTATAAACCTCTTACTTATACAACACATTGTCCCACTGACAAAGTCACAATTTCTGGAGTGCATCCAAAGTAAAGGAATGCTGTTGCATATGTTATTTGAAGGCACAAGGACGTTGAGACACCTACAAAATACAGATATCATTTTTGGAATGCTGGTAGGGAACTAACCCACTGGCTTATGGAGATGATACTGATAATCATGAGTATTTTTCTGTTACAATAACTTGATACTTCACTTTCTCTGTTTCAAGGAAGATAGGAATTATCTTGTCTGGCAAATAACTGATCCTAGTATTTAATAAATGGATCTACTCCACCCAGACAAAACATAACATTAACTTTAAGACAGTAATCCCTCAGTCTACAAGTTAATTCTTAACAACTGCTCTTAAGGTTAAAACTCATAAAACAACAATTAATTTCTAATTACTTCCCATGTTATAAATTTTAATAGGTTCCACAAGTAAAAAGTCTCTCTATTAATCTTAATACAACACAGAACAATAAAGAATGGTCAAGAGCAGTATTTGAATCACAGTCTTAGCCCACACACAGAAACCAACTACATCATTACATCTGCAAGAAAAATGCATAAAAATAAGGAACTATTCTTATTATAAACATAAATGTAACACCAGAGGCAGCGTTAGGAGTATGCAGGGCCTAGGGTCGACCATGACCGTGTAGGGCCAGAGTAACAGTACTCATTTATCTATTTTAGGATATTTAGAGAGCACTTAAGGCCACTTAAGGGATTATGACCTGGCGACTGGCATCCCTTTTGGGGCGACATGGAGGCAATTACGGCACAAAAGACATCGAAGTACTACACTACGTAATCTGACCTTGAAGAAGGATTTTAAACGGAGCATGTATCAGCATTTCCAATTTACCGGAGAATATAGCTTGACAAACTCATAGGGACAACCTTAGGCCTGAAGCGCGGGGCCTGGGGCAGTCGCCCCACTTGCCACCCTCAAACGCCGCCTCTGTGTAACACAAAGTTTATTTTACATTAAAAAAAGTAAATTCTTTAAGGTTAGGAGTGGTTGGCCACCAAGATCAGGACTGCCAAACAGCAGAACTCTGACATCCACACCATATCTAATGTCCAGCAGTGATTAGCAACACCAGTACATTTAGGCACCATTATACACAAATACGCCTTCAGGTTTAATTGATTGAAATTATTATGACTGAGGAAAGCAAATTGCACAGCAAATCTACAAGAACATTGACACACAATGCAACAGTGCTGCTTCTGTGCAGACTGCTCGGGGATGCCTTGACTTTCTGCATATTTGAGAAGAATAGGAATCAACAACTGCCAAGAACAGGAACCAGGAATAATCGGTTTGTGAGAAGAAGGAGATCATACAAGCAAAAACAGGTTCACAAATTGAAAAATAGATATTAATTTGTGTATCTTACATAAGGAAAATCTTGCAAACAGGTCACTAATATACTGAGAGATTACTGTACACCTGAAGCCATGCCTAGAGATAAATAAATAAAATTATATAGAAGTATGTATGTATAAGTTTTGAAAATGACATTAAATGCATACTTTGAGTATTAATAAAATTCAATGAACATCACACACTGCACTGAATGCTGAAATGTAGTGTATTCACTCTAACGTGTCTGCTCATAGGTACATATAAAGTTAAAACAAAAACTACATTTTCTTTTGGCACTGTCAACTAGCTGGATCAAAAAGATATATGATATCATCAGGTTCAGGAAACAGTCCTCGTCCTTAACATGTAGCACTGCAGCACAGCCCCCTCTTGCTACCACGTTCCATTGTCCAAAAAAAGATATTCTCATGACAATGCTATATCACTGTCAAAAACTGTAAGAAATGAGCTTGCTCCAGCACCATGATCTATGTATAATGGACACCTGATAACAGAACCAAGCCAGCCAATGGCCAAACAATAATTGCACCTGCCCACACTGGTATAGTTTTATGACGATTTATTGAAGTTTCTGTGCTGTTCTTTAAAACCACCTCACATTGTGAGAAAATGTCACAAGTGAATGAATGAATATTTGGAAGACTTTTAATGACAATTCTTGAAAACATAATTGTGGTATTTTATGCACTCCACTACTAAAGCAAATGCTATGTTCTTTGTTAATGAATACATATTGTCAAATTCTGAAATGATTATCATATGGTCATAAATGCTCTATACTTTCATCTTTCTTGTAGTTTGGAATTTTGTGAATAAATATGCTATTGCTTTCTCACACACAGGAGTCAAGCAGCAAATTGTATATATATACATGGGTTGATCCAAAAGTTTCCAGACTGACGCTGTAAAAATCATAAAACTTACCATAAGGCCTATCGGCCGCCGTCACCCTCGAAGTAGTTCCCTCCCGAATGTAGACACCGGTCC
>Ga0209629_10002617_pt1 | contig 12398 bp, 4 predicted proteins | sample TergutCu122P5_FD_187286 | JGI IMG/M metagenome (GOLD analysis project Ga0209629, IMG submission 187286) | Cubitermes ugandensis P5 segment gut microbial communities from Kakamega Forest, Kenya - Cu122 P5 (SPAdes) (version 2) | ecosystem: Host-associated > Arthropoda: Insects > Digestive system >...
AAGAAGCTTTAAGGGGAAGACGATTTTCATGTGGTGATGATGTGAAAGCAGCGGTGCATCAGTGGCTACGCGCTCAACCAAAAACATTTTTTGCTGATGGCATTAAAAAGTTGGTAGGACACTGGGAAAAATGCATCGCAAAGCAGGGTGACTGTATAGAAAAGTGACATAATTTGCTTTTGAAGTTCTTAATAAATAGAGTTTAAAAAAAAAGTGTGGAAACTTTTTGAAGATCCCTCGTATATGTTGTCGGCATGCTTTGATTGTGTATGCCTAGTTGTGTACTTCGCTGGATGTCAATCTGTGAATCATACATTCTTGATGGGTTTTAGTGTTTGTATGCGCAGGCTTGCATGTATGCTTGATTCACTCAGAAGGAAGTGCTGAGAAATACAAGGTCACACCTGGCTGGCCCCATCATTATAGCATATGTCACATACTGCCCTTTATGCAGTTTAATGTCTGGTGCAACACAACATACCTCTGTCACTACATCATATTTCTCTGATTTGGTCTTCTTGTTTCCTCTACTGGAAGGTGAGCACACACCATGCCGTGGTGTCAGGCACAGTCTGTGAATATATTGAGAAAGCAGTCACATACAGCCAATAAGCTGAAGTTCTCCATCTTGATATATCTCAAAAAAGAAAACAATAACATGTTATGCATTATTAGACAGGGTGGGATAAGAAATGCCTACAAAATTTTAGTTGGAAAATTTTAAAAGAAGAGACCTAAGCATAGATGAGAAGATAATGTTAAAATGTAATTTTAGGGACATAAGTACGAGAATGTGGGCTGGATTCATCTGGCTGAAGATAGGCCCAGAAGGGGGTGAAAGGGTGCATGGTAATTGACCCTCAGGATCCATAAGAGGTGATATAACAATAAGCAGAAGGGCGGAGAAATCACTACAGAATGACCGAAGTCCATGCCAAAAGAAAGGTTCCATCGTGCTTCCAGAAGTGGCAGGGTTATTGGCATCTGTCTGTTCAGTCGTATGGAGACACTTTGAAAGGGATAATCTCCAATATCAAGCCAGATTTTTGATAGGCCATTATATTTCCATGCCTGGCTCTTTGTAATTTGTGCAAGTGTTCCAATTACATCAAAATTGTTGTGTGAATGTTTGTAAAATGTGTTCTTATATTTTTGCTTTCAGGTTCTAAGAATATGAAACTGCATTCTGCTGGTTCAAGCAGAAAATCGTTATCATCAATTTCAAGTTTATCAAGTTCCTCAAGTCTGTCACGATCTCGCTCAAGATCTCGTTCAAAATCCAGATCTAGGTCTAGATCTAGATCCAGGTCCAGATCCTATTCAAGGTCATATGGTCGACATGGGAGGAGAGAAGGAGGGTATAGTAAGGGAAATTGGTCTCATTCCAGAAGATCTCGTTCTGGATCTCGTAGTTGGCGACGTTCAAGATCAAAATCTCGTTCAAGAAGATCTCGTTCAAGAAGATCTCGTTCGAGAAGATCTCGTTCAAGAAGATCTCGTTCTGTCAGTCCTGGGTCAAGATATGGGAGGAGATTGTCCCCTGATGGTAGTCCTAGTAGGGGCCGTTATCGTCATGGTCGTTCACGTTCACCAAAGTACAGTCGTCATCGTGACAGCCAATGCGATGAGAAGTATAGCAAAAATAGAGAGAAATCTACCAGGCTACACACTCTTGAGGTTGAAAAGACAAAATGGGTGAAATTCCGTATGGATATAGACAAAATGGAAAGTGAATTGGCTAAGGAGCTGAAGTTTCATGAAAAGAATCCAGAGAAGCATCCTGTGTATCCAGAGGAGTGGAAGAAGTTCTGGAATCGAAGGTATAAGGAGCTGCAAGCAGATGGCAAGGATCCCAGCAAGCATGACTTTAAACCCGAATGGATTGAATTTTGGAACAAAAGGATGAAGGAGCTACATGAAGAAGACACTAAGAAGAAGAAAGAGGAGCTCAGGCTTAAACTTGGTTTACCGAAAGAAGAAATGAAGCCACCATTGTCAGTACGCAGAAAGAAACAAGGACAGGATGTGGAGGTTATAGTTCTTTCTCCTCCAGCTGGTAGTGAAGAAGAAACATTGAAAAAGGATGTGACAGTAACTGACATAAAGAATACATGGAAAGCATTGACTGGGAGTGAAATAAAGGACACAGGTAAGCGTTCTCCAAGCCCATGGGAGGATGCAGAGAATTCTTCAAAGCATTCTAGAGGTTCGCCTCCTAGTAAAAGGGTTCAAAGAGGAGGCCTTGTTCAGCGTGGCAGAGGCCGAGGTGGTAGGACATATGGTCGCAATGTTTATAATGTGGACGAAGAAGATGGGCCAGGAGTGGTAACTGTTTTGCGACTACTGACAGCCATGGAAAATCAGCTGGGCTCGCTAGGGCCTCGTGTCAACACATTATTAGCTACTGCTTTATCTTTGGAAAAGGCTAGTCCTAACTCATCCAGCACCTTATTGGCTAATCCTGACAATTTTGTGCTTCTGGAGACTGTGAAAGAAAAACTAAAAGGTCAGCTTTTTGCTGGTATTGTGGAAAGAAATATGGTGATGGCCACAAAATCATGCATTGATAATTTATCTGATCTATTGACTAAAGCAGAGGAGAGTAGCGTTAATTCGAAAACACTTCTGAATACTGCAGCAGCAGCAGCATCACTTGCAGCACCATTACCATCACTAGTGCCGTCAAAACAACCTATTGTACCAGAACCGGTTGTTGTCCCTGGAATTGGCACCATGGATAAGGTAGCTATAGCACAACAAATAGCTTCAGCTCTCATAGCGCAAGGAAAGACTGACGTGACGCAAGACGAACTTGAACATCTGATCAGTGCTGTTGTTGGAATGGCAAAGGCTTCAGCTGGCTGTGAGCGTCCTATTTCCGCAGCATCTTTTGCTGCTCAAATGAAGACTGAGGAACGTAGCACAGACAACAAACAACCGGCACCACATCTGGTCACAGCGTACGCTGCTGAAGACAACTCTCCACTCCAGAAACTCCTTTCAGTTGTCACTTTGGGCTCGGCTAAAACTTCAGCTGCTGCAGGAGTAAATAGTGTTTCTAAATTGAGTGAATCTGAAGTTAGTGGGCTTGAACTTCTACAGTCTGCGTACAAGGAACCTAAGATACCACCACATGTGGCTGATGCACCTCCTGGACAGTGTGTGAATAAGGCAGATAAAATGGAAGATTTGACTGAGGAAGATTTGCAAACCCTTTTGCAGAACTTCAAGGATCTGTCATCAGAAGAGCAGCAAGGTCTCATCACATACCTGAAGAAACTGGAAATGAAGGAACCTGAAAGAGTTGAAAAGCTCAGGCAGTTTGTAAACCTTGAGGGATCTGCTATACAAAAATCATATCAGAATGCTAAAAACAACCTGAAGACGCTTAACCCCAGATCTGCTGATCTGTTAGGACGATTGTCACCATTCTCATTGCGACAAGGAGGGATCAATCCGTGTCAGGAATCTGGACAAGAACAAGGCAGTGTCATCTCAAAAAAGAAAATTGAAGATGAAAAGAAGTTGGAAGATTCTGATGATGATTATAGTTTTGAAGACATATATGCCGCAGCTTCCCAGAACGTTAGAGAAAGAGAAAAAGCAAAAATGGAAGAAGAGAGAATAAAGCAGTTGTTAGAAGATGTTAAGATGAAGGAAGAGAGAGATACTGCATTGAAGAAGACCAGTGATGATCCAACTGTAATACTGAAGGAAACAAAAGAAATGATTGCCAACTTGATGGGCCAACTTCCAGGCAAGTTTATTCAGAAACAGAGTGGATCTCCAGGTCAAAGAAAGGACAGTCCAGCTGTACAGGGGTATCAAACAGGTGCATTTGGTGTCGAAGTGAAGCCTGTGATGCCAAGTATGCCCACCATACCTGGCATAGAGGCAGGAGGTCAGAAGATCCAAGCATTGGGAAGTGAAACAGGAAGAATGAGCCGACCAGTGCAAGCAGTGCCGACACTGGATTTTTCTCGACGTGTGTACCAGAATTACAATACTAGAGATCCGTCCTACAGTGGCCAGTACAGTAGGCAGCATACATTACCAACAGATACATCAGATCCTCCTGGAAGCTACTCTGACGTTAGCTATGGTAATAACAGTGGCTACTATGCTGGTGGTGCACAACAGCAGTATCCCCAACAAAACTACAGTGAAGGATACCCTAATTCTGGTGGCTGGAAGAGCTACCCACAGCAGTATGGACAGCAATCGCACCAAGCACAACCTGTTCCAGAACCATACAGTCAGTATCCCAATCAGCCCCCAGGTTACTATTAACTATGGTTTTGACTAAGACTTTTGACATACTTTACAGAATTACCTGTTCATCAGTGTACTGTATTAATTGTTTGTATATATACTGTCAGCGCAGACATGCATTAAACTATGTTTTGGTGATGAGCCTTTTACTGAATATTGTGTTCTTTCACCTGGTACCAAAATTATTTTGTTACTGAACAGTGAATTTGTGAGCCGAACCTGAACGATGGGAAAGGAATGTTGCATCTGTCTTAGGAATATTGAAATTTTTTCTGGAGAACATTCCGAAATAAACTGAGAAAGTTTGTGCATAAGTGATGCATATTTATATGTTCGTTGTCTTCACATCATATCTGTGAACACATAAGCAGCAGAAGACCTACTGTATTCATGTTTCAAGTGTACGTAGTGGTGTGAAGCCAGTAGCTTATGTACATTCAACAGTTTGGGTATTCTTTCATTTGATAATGCAAACTTATAACTTAAGGATTCTGGTTTTAGAGGCTGGTGAGATGTGCCATAATATGTAGCCTCATTTCTGTATAGTGCTTGACAACTCTTGAAATGATAGTGAACTGCAGGATTTAAGCATATGGTTTTGTATTCTGACTGACTTCACTTGTTTTAGGCATGTGTCACGTTTACTTTATGCATTGATATAGATGCTTGAAGCTGTTGATCATGCAGGTGCTTTCTTGCAGTTTTCACTCTGTTCTTTTTCCTCTCTTTCCTTGTCCCACCATCTGTAGTTTGGAACACTCTTATTGTTTGGACGGTGGGCTGAATGATGGTCACATTGTTGCCTATAACGTGGCTTTTAAAGCCTCTTGTTTGCATTCTCTTTGGTGTAAACACTGCATTGACTTGTCTTCAGAAGTGACCAAAAATTTCTCTGGTTGTATTTGCACAAATGCCTGCCATTGGAAATGTTATTTTTTATGTGTCAGAACACACAGTACCATTCAACATAAACGTGTTCTACCAAAACTTAAAAACCTGAACTTTGCACCAAAGTAAACAGCATACGTTCATAGGCTTACCCCCACAGAAGATTGCCTGTTTGTGCTACCGCCTAAGTTCTGTATACAAAAAGGAGTTGTGAACAGAGATCGTATAGCCGATTTATCTGTGCAGTAGATTGTAGTTCTGACATGTATTATTTTGTAGAGCATATTATATAAGTATTCTGTATATGTTAAATATGATGGATACAGAAGTAAAACAAAATGTGTAAAGTTACCGTCAAAACATGGATACAGCCTGAGCGTTGTGTGACATTGTCACATTTGTAATTACAGTATTTTCTACATAATATGTAGGTGTGTTCATGAATCTCACATGCCTTGCTGCAATGGTTACTACTGTCATCACATCTAAAAGGAGGGAGAATTTTTAAGACCATGTTATTTTACATTCCACAAAAATATTACCTTGACAGAGTTTGATGATTTTATAGGCTGTGTTACGATACATCACATCTGATCCAGAAGCACACTAGTATGGCTTCCACCTCTCAAGTTCCTGTGTCGTATGTGTTAATGTAACCGATTGTAGGAAATGCAAGAGTATGACATTGGGGTGTCCTCCAGTGGCATAATGTTCATTCCAAGTTCCCTGAAAGTGGTCTGCAGGTTTGAAAGGTGAACAACTGGTACTTGCACACTTCTTAGAGGCTGCTGACCTTTGTAAGACAGTAAACTATGTAGTGTCAGAAGAGTTATATTATCCCTTTGAAAGTGGGACAGAGTTAAGGAACTCGTAGCATTGTAGGAATTGTTTCATGTAATTGGCCATGTTAGAAAAAGCCAACTTCCTAATGGCTTTAAAAAAATCATACACCTCTGTTTGACTAATTATTTGAAGAGTTGGGAACACTGATTCCAGAAGGCTGAATAGTACATGCTCATGATGCAGACGTCTTACACCTTCAGAGTTCATTCAGGTGTGTACTTATTACAAAATACAGTGTGTTCCACATGTTAACAGGTTGTTGCAATAAATTTTCTTGCAGTGTTACTTTTGTTCACATTCCTCATTCAGAAAGTTCATGTGTGAAGGAATGTCTGATGTCTTCTTCAACTAGTTGTCCTTGGCAGAAGTAGTCTGTATAGTGTGGCAGCACTAGACATTTGTTCAAGACATAGCTAGTTTGAATCTTGATCAGGGCACTGCCTATCTTGAGTGATGTTTTATACAGTTGTCTTTGGACAATGCTGGGACAGTGCGTAACTTTGTTTCTTATTCATGTTTTTTAGATGTTTCCAAATACTTAGTGACATCATTCCTGAACTTATGGCTTAGTTTCATCTGTCAGAGCCTGTGTGGCTCATGTGCCCTCCCAAGTGAATATCCCTGTTGCCAGAATTATGCATAGATTCCTTAATTTTCCCTATTATAAACACAGGGACAGAACACTGGAGTCAAGATTACAGGATGTACACAATGCCAGGTAGGGGCATGTGGTGGTGCAGTTGGTTGAGGCACTGCACTACAAACCGGAAGGTCACGGGTTCGATTCCCGATGGTGTCATTGCAATTTTTCATTGACATAATCCTTCCCGCCACAATGACCCTGGGGTTGACTCACCCTCTAACAGAATTGAGTACCAGGAGTATTTCCTGGGGGGTAAAAGCGGCCAGTGCTTAGGGCTGACAACCTTACCACCTTCATGTCCCGACTGTCTTGAAATCTGGGAGCCTAAACCTCCTGGAACCTTCAGGGCCTGTCGAGGTCTGTAACGGCATTGCTTTACCTTTACACAATGGCAGGTGACCTCTGTTCATAGTAGAAGAATTTGATGGAATAGGAGGCAAGGGGTCAGGAGATACTGCAACAGTTTATATGCAGACACTCCTGTACATCTCTGTGAACATGTCCCTGAAATCTTCCTTTTTCATTGATGGAGCTTTTGTCTTGTAAAAAGCAGAACTCCTGGTCTCAGGGACTACTTTCCTGAGGTGCCAGATTAAAGGAATTTTACTGTAATACTTCTGTCCTACCAAGCTCACAGTAACCATGAATCAATAGCTGATTTACTGATTCATCATACAGTATTGCTGTCTCTTCTGTATCAAGAGCAGAAGTATTGTATCAGTTTTAGCTAGGCTGTATGGCTCAGACAGCTGAAGCATGTCATTAAGATAGAAGAAATGCCATGCCAGCTGCATTATGTATATATGTATTTATTTATTTATTAAAAGAAACATGGTGTCTCATTTGATTGCTGTTGACCTGTTCAGGCCAGCCAGGATTCCATAGATGTTTCATATAACAACATGCAGTTTTACACGTCAAAAACTGCACCTTTCACAAAGTAACATCTTGTTTCCATTTGGGTATTCCACAGCTGGCATTCCCCATATTTAATCTGCTCTTTAATTTCTTCATGAATATAAGTGATGTCACTCATTCCTGATATCTTTACCCTCAAAATATTTGTTTATTATAATATTGTACTGCATTCTTATGATGCGATGCAACAATTTATGTAGGTTCCTCTGTGTGTACTTTTAGGTGAACCTTTCAGGTGTCTAATACAGCTCGTGTGATAGATAAATGTTTTGAATGTCTAATATGGCTCATGTTTTTGTGTATGATATTTATGTTTTTGCACAACAAATTAATGTAACACTGACCAGAAATGAATGTGTCAGTATTAAATTCTAGCCCCCTCCCCCCACACGCCTTCTTTCTTAAATATTTCCTATTGTAAATAGTTAGTATAGAAGGGTTTAAAAATAATCCACCCTACTGTACAAGTACAGACATGTAACTAACATGCGATCAGTACAAGTACAGTAGTTAACCATTATCTGAAGGTAGGAGATGGGTTGTGGTTGTACAAATGAACCATATGTGTGCATTCATGCTTATATTTTCATATAAAACTGTACAACACATAATTTTACCATTACAGTCTGGTACATACTCTAAAAATTATACTGTCTATTTCTGTTATATAAAATAACCACTAAATACAAATAACAACACTTTTCTAGGAATAACCTCTCAAGTGGGAAACAACCAAGCAAATTCTTCCAAATTACATACAACCTCACATTACTTGTTTCACTGTTCATGCGACACACATACCGCATCACTGACACTTCACCTTCTCCACCATAGTGTGTGCTGTACACCAACTAATTTTACATATGTGTAGGTTTCTGCATGTTTATAAAGCACTGGACAAGAACAGGTACAAACAGTCTGTACTTCTGTTTATTATGCTATAGCCTAGCAAATTCATTAAGAACACACTTAATCCTGCATTTAGTTTGCAGTGACTTTACTGATTATTATTATTAATGTAAAATTATGTATGCTATAAGCACTAATCAAGTATATTAGAAATACATCTACTGAACCATTCTCTTTTACTTAACACATCCAAGTTTAATGGCATAAGTAGCTACTGCACATGTTTCAGAGCTGTTACATAATTCAGTACAGACCACAAAATTCTCATCCTACAATGTAGACACTGATATGGAATTTAGTTACCTTCACATGGCTACAATAATAGTTTAAACTAGTTTCTTCAGCCACCATTAACATGAATTTGTCATATGGGTAACTAGACAGCACATCCCCTTTTACAGATGTATTACACACACACTGACTATAGTACTGCTACGTTCTGTACATAGGTGGGCCAGGTAGCGTAGTCGGTATAGCGACTGCCTACGGGCTGGACGGTCCGGGGATCGAATCCCAGTGGGAGTGAGATTTTCTGCACCTGTCCAGACCGGTCCTGAGCCCACCCAGCCGCCTGTACAATGGGCACTGGGTCTTTCCCCGGGGTAAGGTGCGGCCGGGGCGTGATGCTGACCCCTCACCCCCTTCTTAGTGCCGAGGTCAAAAATAGAATAGAGCTATTACCTCTACTCTCCCTAAGGGCCTTCATGGCCTATGACAGGGTGAGCCCTACCTATATTCTGTACATACAGTCTTGAATTAGACTACTTTAACTAGCCTTTTTTTTTAATATATAGAAATCTGCGAAATGTTTGCTACCATAGCAGCACCTGTGAGAAACTATCTGACCCTCAAACATGGTGCTAAGTGGTGTCAGTACATCAGCTTTATATTGTATGCCATGCAATGCATTCTGAGTTACCTGTATCAGCACAGACACTTCCCAACTTAACATAATTTCAAGTTACAAAATTTCAGACTTAACAGGATTTTAATTAAAGAAGTGAAAAGAAAAATTGAAATAACATTATTTAAATGTGGCACGTTCCTCCTTGTAGGGATGAAGTGCAATATGGCAGAGGTGGTGGATGAATACTGCTGGCTGATAACACTGGCAGCTGGGTGGTCATACTGTGGCCAATCAGTTTCCAGTGTGTTGGAGTTTAAATTTCACCTGGAGGCCGTTGTGTATACTGGTATACGTGACCATACGTATACAAAACTCCAACTTTCACAAAATTCAACTTGCCCTGGGCTTGCTGCATAAGTTGGGGAGTGTCTGCATTCTTTTTCTTGCACTGCACTGCAAGTATAAGTTCCAATCTCTCCCCATGAGCATGCAGTTGTAATTACTTATATTAACTCAGTAGTTTTGGCATATAGGACACACACACACACACACTAAATATTACACTTTTCCACATGTGATTACAACTGACATTCATTGTTCCTCGGTGATTCAGCACTTAGTCCCTTGGATACATACATTCCAGTGCACCATCCAAGGAGCATGTTACCTTTTTCTTTTAAGTATAACCAACAAGATGAAACGTTATACAATATTCTTTATTGCTGTCAATGCTCTACATGTTTCAGACGATTTTTCCACCCATCATCAGCTGAAAACTGTACACACAGCATCTGGTACATGTCAAGCTTGACATGTACCAGATGCTGTGTGTACAGTTTTGAGCTGATGATGGGCAGAAAAATCGTCTGAAACATGTAGAGCATTGACAGCAATAAAGAATATCGTATAATGTTGCATCTTGTTGGTTATACTTAAAAGAATACTTTAACAGTGCACAGTACCATGAATGTCAAAAGAGCATTTTATCATTATTCTAAATCAGAGACTTACAGAATATTTTTAAACAGTGCCAGTTATGTTTCTTCTTAAGATATTGCATTGAATGTTCATCGTGCTAGATGCACTATGATAAAAGTAAACAATCCAAGTGACATTGATATTGAAGATTATGCAGGTCCACAGAAAATATTTTAAGATACTCACAATGTAAACTACACACTGCACTTCCTTAAGTACTGCATATGTTAAATTTAAACACTGCACTGTTCAAAGCATTTGAGAGACAACAAATCTGACAATCTTCCAAATAACACAAAAATACATGTCTACATAAAATTTGTGGCAAAGTGTACAAAATATCAGCACACAACACACAAAACATATTTCTTAAAACTAACTGAACATGAAGAAGCATAGACTGTATTTTCAGATAAGTGTTTTACAAATTCTAATGGATTTGTACAAGTTATGAAATTGGTTATGAGATAGTAAAAGCTAGTTCAACATTCTAAAATCAACAATTTGATTTGTTTTTGTGGCAGCCATTTCAATATGTCTACTCCAATGTTGAGTTCTGTGTCTGGAGATACCATGCCACAATTTCAGTTCAGTTCAGTCTGCTAGTAAGCTGCACTGAAATACCACTGATCACATTGCAATGACAGTAGGAACATACTGCTATTATGAAATTGGTAGCACTCATCTTCATAAAAGGAAGTGGATTATTCAAAAGTTAAGTTGTATTTTAGTCTGTGTACTGCTACAAATCCTTGTAGATTTAAACTACTTATGAAATGTTCACATGACATAACACTTCTGCCACATTCACTTTGTTACTATCCTTGCAAGTTTTCTCCATATCTTTGCAACAGGGCACTCCACTCTGCTTTGAGTTACATAAAGTTATCAGGACCAGATACTATATTTAGACTGTCAACTATTTTTTCTCACACTTCACAGAGAACACAGCCTTTCTCAGTTGTTATTTTGAGCTTGTCATCTGTTTCTTCTGCCTAAGCTCATATCTCGTAACGAACACTGTCTCCATTATCAAAGTCATTGACATGAATGTACAGACATTTACACATGAAGTGCCTATAATTTCTGTCCCAATTACATCAAACCTGAATGTGGTCTGATATGCTGGTAAAACTACTCCCTAACATAAAATTACACAAAAATCATCCAGTGGGAGCCGAGTTGTTCTGTGCAGATGGATGGATGTATAGACAGAGAGGCCAACATGATAAATTATTTGGAAAATTTGCCAAGGGGGGTATTTTTCTCAAAAGTGCATCACCTGATCCCATTTCAAGAACATGTACAGCCTCCAGTTTGTGAAAGGACATGCAGTGTTGTCTGTAGGGGTTGTTTATCCTTTTAAAGCCATGTGGTTACTTTGTGTACTACCAGGTTTAACATTCAAAAGTTCTACATGGTGCTGAAATTGCATTTATAAGTTTTGTACAGATTTCAGAACAAAGATCAACTTTTGCCATATACAACATTAGGAGACTGGGTTTGCATAACTGAGGTGGTGAGTGTTTATTGCGTGATACGCACTGGGTCCTCATATAAAACAGATAACAGTGCATATTTAGAGGGTAAACAAGAGTAGACTGGGACCCATGTTGGAAATACTGGCCACAGTATTGCTATTTTGTTATTAAAAAATCCACATTTTTGAGTCACAGACATTTAAAGAGGGATGTATAAATTATTCTGATGTAGCAAACACATATTCACAGTTGTAAAGACTGCTTCACATTCATCCTTTGTAATGTGGAAGAAAGTAGGAAAGAAAAACATGCAAAAAATTGACATGGCCAAACAGCCAGGAAGAAATTAAATGATGAAACTTCTCTAATGCTGCTTGATGAGAGGTGACTGACCTGTCAGCTGCCAGTAGTTAAGAGAGTCAAAGTGAGATGGCACAGTAAGCAGAGCATCATCTGCTGTGCGATCTGCCGAACAGTTCTGTAATTGAAATTCAGAAACAGATTAAAAATAATGATTGTCAAGTTTCAAGTAATTTACGAGGGTTGGAACTTTAATAGTGGCAACTATTTATTTACAACTGATACAAAATAGATACAAGTTTCGAAGTTTTACTGTCCT
>Ga0209629_10002618_pt1 | contig 12397 bp, 7 predicted proteins | sample TergutCu122P5_FD_187286 | JGI IMG/M metagenome (GOLD analysis project Ga0209629, IMG submission 187286) | Cubitermes ugandensis P5 segment gut microbial communities from Kakamega Forest, Kenya - Cu122 P5 (SPAdes) (version 2) | ecosystem: Host-associated > Arthropoda: Insects > Digestive system >...
TAACTCTTTAAACAAGTGTCTGCAAGATGTTCTTGACCTTACTCCAGACATTAATCTAATCACCCTTTTCTGTATTCTAAATATTCTCTTACTTAACTCCCTCCCTCTTCCCCCCCAGAATAATATTCCAAACCGTAAAAGTGCCTGAAATTTCGTAAAATATATATTTCGAATCATATAGGGACTTAAATCCATTTTAAAAACTTTATCATAAATGATACCTTACTCAATTTGTTTGCTAATATTTGTATATGAGTGTCCCATTTTAATGTTTCTGTAATGTAATTCTGAAGTAGTAGTTCAGAAAGGTATGTAACTTATTTTAGGCTCAATATTTATTGCCTTGTCATGTTTAGCTATGTACTCTGTAAGTCATTCTCTCAGTAGGTTGGTATTTTCCGTGGGTTTGATGTTTCTTGTTATGAGAGGGACCTTGAATATGTATAACAGTCACTTTATAACCATAGGCTTACATATGCTTGACATGAGATCAGAGATTGTACCTGTGCTCGGTTGCAATGTGTTAGTAAAGTATATTATGTAGGTGCATTTGGACATCTTTATAATACAGTGACCACATATACTTTCCCCACAGCTTGTTGTTATAATTTATTTTTATTTAGTTATTTACCCCAACAGAATATTTTATTGACAGCAGCCTTGATACAGACAGTTACAGCTTACCTAACCTGTTACAGAATGTGAGTTTTCTGTGGCGTTCCTATCCATTTGTAAGTATTTCTTAGAAATTCATAGATAATTTGGACTTGCGCCCTCAGGAAGGTTTTCCAGCCCTGCACTAGGTGATGTAGATTTATGTTTCTTACTCATATTGGTAAGAAAAGCCAACACTGTTGAAGAGAAAACTAATGAGCCACATGATTATATCACCAAAATCATTAATCCATGCACGCGACTGATGGCACAGTAGAGATGTTACTTTTTCCCAGGCTCCTATGGTAGATAAGCATGATGACCAATCATCTATGCCAAATTGCATTAAACCAAAAGTTATTGCATAAATTCAAAAAGTGGTGTAAATTTTCAAGCCACTTTAAAGCGAAAATGCACAAAAAGAAATCAAATAAAAAAGACCTGCTTGTATTTATTTTAGTGGCTCTGGCTCCACTGTTTTAAGTTACGTAATATGACTGGGGAATGTATTGTTAAGATACACTCGGAGTTTTGGTACAGAATGTTGAGTTTTTAGTTTAACTAGCACCTGTGCAAATAATTCACATATAGAAACAATAAAATACTTAATTAACAAGATTTATTTATATATTTGGAACTTTAAAGCACTTTCTGCTGTACAGTTTTTGTTGTTTTTAGTCTATCATTTTTTGTATGTTGTTTATGCCCTCCAATAATTTCAATAGTGACATCAAATTAAGAGGATTAGGAAGCAAATAGACAGTGGTTTTTGTATGAACACGATTAAGTGTCTCCTTGAGCCTTATTGATTGTCATAGTAAACACAATTTTGATCATAAATCATCTTAATCCATGTCTGGAATGTAATTGTATGATCTGATGGACATAACTGAATCCTGGGTATGAGGATAGTTTTTTCAAGAGACAGTAACACCCACTGCTATACAGTGCTTGTGCTGCTACTGCCAGAGTCTCAGAGGTAGTTGACATATTTCATGTAATTCCAGTTGCTTCCAGAAGAGACTGCACTTTCAATTTTAATGTTAGCTTTTCTATTAAAAAACATTTTTTGAGAATGAATAAATTAAAACAAAGGAGACTGTTATCAATGCCAGATCATAAGCCTTCTAAAAATGTCTAATGTGAAAAGATTGTTCAATAGTTCATGATGTCGAAGACAGACATTACCTTATTAATATATATGGTGATTTTATTGTTGTATATTTAATTCCATCTTCAGGCATGGATTGTTGAACGAATGGGAAAATTTCACCGTATGTTGGATCCTGGTTTGAACATCTTGCTGCCAGTTGTAGATAAAGTAAAGTATGTTCAGAGTCTCAAAGAAATTGCCATTGATGTGCCAAAACAGAGTGCAATCACTTCAGGTAAGTCATAAGAATGTGAGTAAGAACTTAGCTTTTTGAATCTGCATGATTGTCTTTGGATTCTGGTGAATCCTGTTTCACTTTTAGCTGATTTTTAATTTAATTCACTGACATTTAAACTCTTACATTGTAATCCCTTTAGATAATAGGCTTTATTCTTTTTAGCAAGGGGAACAGATAGCAGATCACACCATTACAGCCATTAACAGAACAACACAGAAAATCACGGAAAGTAACCATTGCTTGAAGTGGGAATTAAATGTGTGGTTTGAGCAATTAAGTAATCAAAAATTGTACAGCCATCAAGATTAGTTATGAGTAGTAAATGATTTAAATTAAATTTAAAATTATATGAATTAGTACAGCCTTAATCAGAAGCAGATGTAAATATACATGCACACTGGAACATGTGTATAATGTACACAATGTATCTGATTGCTCATTTGATATTTACTCTGAAAATTCTCATGTTGGCAAAGTGATGAAATGTTTAATTTAATGTAATAGAAACAAGTTAGATAAAGAATTTTGGTTTGCTGAAACAACAAGGTCCCCTAATGGGGATACAGCTATAGTGCAGTTGAGAGTTCAATGTATTTTTTATTTTGTTCCCAGAAAAGTAGGTCATTAGGTTCAGAGTTGTCTAAAGACGTTTTCTAACACAAAAGTTTATTCCAAACCAATCATAAAATTATTTTTACTGCTCCAGTATATGCAGTCTTGATTGTCACAGCAAAACTGTGAATGTGTCCTGCTTTGTCCTGTTATTCAAGGACAGTGTATGAGGTGGATGTGTGTTCTGAATTTGAGTAACACTGTTGTTTTGATCTGCATAGTGAAAGAGTCTCATAAATTCTCCAAATACAAGTTGACAGTAACATATATGAGTCAGTTTTAAAGATTTCTGATAGTGGGTTACAGGTGCTCTTTTATCCTGCCATGTGCACAGCAGCTTTGTTGCATAGACAGTTTGCAATAACTGTGACATCCTGTGACAGCTACCCTGCTCAGGGACACAGTAAACAGGACACCTATATTATATTTAGATTTACAAGGTTTCTGGACCTCTTCCTTCATATCTTATTAAAGGAAGAGTACATTGCTCAGAACTAGGCCTGTTCCCATCCTCAGAGAAGGGCTGGCAATGCAGCTACTCAGATGGGTCTGACAGCAAGAGGCAGTGTCATTTAAAAAATAAAAAAAAAACCTGGTCTGTTTTCATCCTCACAGTAGGGGTAGCCAGGCACTTTCTCAGTTTGATGTGTTGGAAGGAACTCTTCTGAATCATTCAGCAGTATTTGTCAGTTAATTACCTTGATTTATGCACCTGTGATGATGTTTATGTCAGGGTGAGGTAATAGAAAGAATGCAATGAAAAGTACGGGAATACCCATGAAGACCTAAAATTAAAACAAGGGAATTTCAAAACTGATGCCACCAAACCAAACCTCAAACAACTTGATTGGGGGGAGATTCAATATTAACATGACTGTATTACTCACCAGTAGGCTGCCCCCTAAGCAACACTAACTAACTGAATACCAAACAATGCTGCATAACATTCCAGTAGAGTGATGACCTCATTGTCAGTTTTCTTGTACAGGTTTTACCATTTTTGACATGTGGTAATACCTTTGCTCTGTAGGTTCTGAACAACTCCTCTTTGAGCATGGAATGGATGATTATGATTCAGGGTTAAGGTAGTGGCTGGAGTGGAAGGGGTTTCTGTAAACCCTGGTAGTGAGTATGGTCCTTTTCTAGTGACAAGAAGATCTGGAAATGGAATCACACTGATTCTGTTTCCATGGTGAATTGGACAACAGGTAGTAGATTACTGATGTGACTGAAGAACACTTGTAACCTGTCTACATCATATCACCAGACACATTTCTTGTAGGTTCCATTTTTTAGGCACATTCACAAAATTGCGAAAAGTGACCTTTAGTTTTGTCTTGTCTGCCTGTCTGTCTGCATGGAACAACTTGGTTCCCACTGGACGAATGTTCGTGAAATTTGATATTTGAATATTTTTCAAAATCTGCCAAGAAATTTTAAGTTTTATTAAAATCTTAAAAGAATACTGGGTACTTTACATGAAGATATTTGTACATTTATGACAATATCTTGCTGAATTATTCTTAGAATAAGAAATGTTTCAGATGACAGTTGTAGAGAAAATCAAAGCACACACTTTATGTTCAGTAACGTTTTTCTGACAATCATGTTGTTTATGAGATAATTAGAAAAAGTATGGTAGAGCTGGACAAGCCACAAATAACAGTGTAATGTGGAGTGTGCGCCTTGCCTGCTAGACAACTAAGGGTATAGACACACATTCAGCATTTGTAATACTTAATGGTTTACCATGGCAACAATGGTTACACGTATGTGCCTCGATGTTACATTGCTATGTACGTTGCTTTTCGCGTCTTCCGTAACAGATGCTAGGAGTAGGCAGGTAATACATATCACATCGATTTCAGTTTTCTTAAAATCAGTGTGTGTGTGGGTTGGGTTATTGGTTTAATTTCTTTAGGTAGTAATAATATACAAAAGTTTAAAATAGGTCTGCAAGTTAAGAGAAATTTATTTGTTTTTTGTTTCTAGCGTGTTACATTTAAAGTATCTTGACTTGCAGACTGTTTTAAATTGGTATATTTTATGATTGTTGTTTAAAAATTTTTTTAGGTGTTGCATATTTGGAATTCATATTTTTAGAGTTACTGGTTTTTTGTTCCTTGCACGTGAGTCATGTTGATGTGTGTGTTACTTTTTGGTCATTTCTGTTTTAGGATTAATAGTTTCACCTGAAGAAAGAAGCAGTTTGCTTTTAAACCATAGTGTATTGTTTTGAGTGTTTTTGTGACAGTGGAAGAAGTTCTTGTGAATGCTGCTGATATTACTCATGTACAACCATTGTCAAAAAACTATATGCAATAATTATTTTATCTGTATTCTGCTTTTATTCTCATTTTTGTTTGGAGGTTGACTGAGTTTGATCTGATATTATTACAAGGCATTGGAGCTGATGCATAAACATAGTGTCCTTTGTCACTGTCCAAGAGATACTAAATCAGTCTCTTCTCACATCCTTTTTGTTTGTGTTTAGCTGTATAAAGTTAGCTGTTATGAAAAGGAGAGAATGTTAGACATCATGGGTGAATTTTTCAAAATCTAAGAAATTACAGCTATGTGACGTATGTTTGCTGTGTGAGAGAAGTGTCCACTTCACACTTACACACTTGATAACTTGGCTTTGGTGACCCCTGCTAGCTCTGAGAGTGTCATTCTTGCTGTTCTTTTAGTTGGCCAATGGAAACACAGTTATAGGTCTGCATGTAGAAACATTTGCATGGACAAGAAGTGACATGTAACACTTCTGGCTGACCAATTAGAAAGCATTACTTCAAGCAGGTTTGGTAAGCATTTTGGCTTGCTTTTGTTTAAGGACTCACAGTGCAACCCTTTAATTATACAGGAGTAAAATGTCCATTGATGCACAGTCATTTTCAGACTAAGAAATTTTCTACAACCTATTCAGCAAAGTGACCCTGTCAGATGATTTAGAATGGAGAAAAGTTCACCATTAAAAGGAACATGCACTTATGTTTAGGCAGTCTGTGTTCCAGTGTAATTTACATGCAGCTTTGTGTGCACTTGGGCTACCTGATATTTTCCCAACAAAGCATCGACAATAAACTTGTACAACCAATATATGCTATGAGTGTGTTTTCATTCTCATATTACTATTGACTGCATCCATGTGTTCCTGTGAAGATATTGTGTATCTCTTGACCCTAGCCTGGACATAACCATACTACCTGTATTTCAGTTTCTTTTACTTTATGAAACCCCAGAAAGCTTGTATTTAGGAACTGTAGCTGTGGCAGTGGTACCTGTCAAAGAGTCTGTGGTTCTGTTATAAGGGGTTTACCATGTGGTACAGGCGAGTGGGATTTCTTACGTTTTGTGTATAGACAATTGGTAGTAGAACCTTTGGGAAATCTGCACAGTCATTCTAATTCACCGTGAGTGTATAAGGGATGTATTTTAGGAAGGATGACTCTGATAACTGTCTTCAGAATGGTAAAAGCTCTAATTTTTTGAATGGTAATGAACAAAGAAACTAGCAATGAACCTGATTATTGCACGTGAAATATTTTGTGAATCAGTATGTCCAAGGCTGCTAGGGCATTCATATTTATGCTAACTCAGTGTAGAATAACATGGTTTAACATACTGTTGCAGACAATGTCACATTAAGTATTGATGGTGTACTGTACCTGAGGATCCTTAATCCATATTTAGCAAGTTATGGTGTAGAAGATCCAGAATTTGCAATTACACAACTTGCACAAACAACTATGAGGTATGTAAGAAACATTGCACAGACCAGGTGTCATTTTATTATGAATAATGTATTCAGTTTTCCTTAAAAAGTAGCCAAATTTTGTTCTTGTTTGTTCATAGATCAGAATTGGGTAAAATATCACTAGATAATGTCTTCAGGGAAAGGGAGAGTCTGAATGTGTCAATTGTAGAGTCTATCAACAAAGCAAGTGAAGCATGGGGAATTACATGCCTTCGATATGAAATACGTAAGTACAGAATGCAAACCCATCACCCTTGTTTAGCATAATTTTTAAATTTATAATACCCTGTGAAATGTGTTTTGGTGTATTTTAGGGGATATCAAATTGCCAGCTCGTGTACAGGAGGCTATGCAAATGCAAGTGGAAGCAGAGAGGAAAAAGCGAGCAGCTATATTGGAATCGGAGGGTGTGCGAGAGGCAGACATTAATGTAGCTGAAGGAAAACGTCAGGCCAGGATATTGGCATCTGGTTAGTTTTATAAGGTAGAAAATAAATTAAGTATGCCAAATATTAATACAATACTGACACATTAGTAATTGAATAAAATCTCTCATTCAGCATGTTCCTATCAAGTGGTCATTGTCAAGGTAGTTCTTTTGTGTGAGTGTTGTGTACTTACATGAGCTGAAATGTTTAGTGTACAGTACAAGTAATATTAACATTATATATATATATATATATATACACAACTCTGTCAGTTCCCAACGTAACTACACGAGAGGGCAAAAGTTTCCATACTCAGTCGGTAACAGAATATACACTTAGCTGTGTTATGGCCATGAAAGTAGTCTTTTTCCCAGTGCATGAAATGGATCCAGCACTTTTGCCGCCGCTGGAAGCGTCACTGGAACTGGCTTTTTAGAATCGTGTGTAGGATGCATGGTGATTGTACTTGAATTTCAGGGACATCCTGGAAGTGATGCCTTCATAGATGGTGAGAGTAAACCCAGTTTTTAACTCCTGCATGACCCTCAAGAGCAGTTTTTGGTAATTACTAGCTTCATCCAGCAGTTCCTGACATTGACACACACACACACACTGTTAGTTCCGCTTGTCAGTTACTCAACTGAGGCAGACATTTTGCACAGATCTTAATGTTAAACCCCTCCTTAGAATTTTCTGGTGTATTCCATATGAGAGACCTAACCTACCAGCCATCTCCATAATAGTACCTCATTGGTCTGTATTGACAGTTTTGTGAGCTTTTTTCTTGGTTTTATCTGGGTGACGAGTGGAGGGATAACCTGAATGCTGACAATCTTCAACCAGAGTTTCCCTACATTTTAATTTAGAAAACCACTCAAAAGTTTGTGTTCTCCCTATGGCATTGTCTTAAAAAAGCTGTTTGGAGTATTTCATGCATTTCTGATGCAGTTTACCTGAGTTTTAAACAAAACTTACAGCAGTTGCATCATTCCTTCACATCAAGTATTAGAAAATCATGAATTGCACTTAACAGACACAAAAATAGATGCCCATTTTATAGAAATGCAGAGTGTTGTGGCTGCAGAACTCACTAGACTGACTCAGAAGGTAGTTATATTACTGTACATAGTGGCAGAAATCTGTATTATTGCCATTCTAGGTTCGAGCAGTGAGTCAGGAACTTCTTTGTACACCTTTATACAACTACAAGGTCAAATAACTGAAAATGCTTGAAATTGCTCTGCATCAAAAGTGTTCTTTGCAACTAAAATCACTTCACACGTATTTCAGAGGCTGAACGTCAGGAACAAATAAATAAGGCTAGTGGAGAAGCACAAGCTATGTTGGCCATAGCTGAAGCTCGAGCCAAGGGTTTGGAATTGGTGGCAAGGCCTCTAAAAACTAAGGTAACCCTCCCATCCATTGCACTGTCATTTGTCATTGTTATACGCACAGTTACCATTCATAATCACACTGTATATTTTATTAGCAGTGCTTTTAATTTTAATTCTGAAACCACCAGCAACAGCATTTTCATGTTTTGAACCTTTTCACTTGTTATTGATTGGTGATGACATTAAAATATTAATTCACATCCTATTCATGAATCTGTCCATAGTTATAATCCTCTATTGTGCAGGCAGTTGTGAGGATAATATCTTTGTTTTGTTGGTAATTGTACTAGTTGACTGAATGTTCATGAGACCAAAATTGTTACTGTATATGGCTGTTAAATTGTGAGATTGCAAAAGTATGCTTATCAGAATTGTTACTGTATATGGCTGTTAAATTATGAGATTGCAAAAGTATGCTTATCAGATGTGCTCAGAGGAAGGAATTATAAATGACTTGCTACTGTCCATTTTTAGGTACTTACTGCAGTAAATATTTATCCAGATAAGTTCAGATGTGTACTCATATGTGAAATCATATTTTAATTGAGTATTTCTCTATGTATATGTATACATCAAAATTAAGGTGGGTGGTGGCTGTGTGTAATTATTATTGAGAATAAGAGGAATTTTTGATACTACGCATAGTCTTTCGTGATGGACATTATTTGATTGCTGCATTGTATTCCCACTAGCATCAGCAACTTGGACACTAACAAAGAGAGATAGAAAGCAATTGAACATTTTTGAAAGGAAAGTGTATAGAAGAGTTTTAGGCCCAGTATATGACAGTGAAAAAGAAAACTGGAGGATATTAACCAATAAAGAAATTTATGCAAGTGTTAAAAAAACCTACTATAATAGAGACAGTAAGGTTAAATAGATTATGTTGGTTTGGACATGTACAGAGAATGGAAGAAAATGGAATTTCCAAAAGAGTATTATATATGAATTTGGGAACAACAAGATTGAGAGGTAGACCAAGAAATAGATGGCAAGATGAGGTGAGAGAGGATGGAAGAATAGTTGGTGGAGAAGGGTGGCAGAAAAAAGTACATAACAGAGAGGAATAGAAGAAGCTCCTGAGAACAGCAAGGAATCATCACATTCTGCACATGCCAATGGAATGAGGAATTGTATTCCCACTGCTCAAATAGGGTAATGTGTGTTACATAGGGGATTTACAGCTGGACTGGCATCTGGAGATGATCCGTGGCCAAGCAAGAACAGGAAGCGTTGACCACTTTATGACCGATCTCAAGAGACAATCTAACAGTCTATTATAACAAAAAATACAGTTTGAAGTGTAACTCTTTATACAAGTGGATTACACTTCTATAGTTAGGCAGCCCAGACTTTAACAATAAGCTCAGGTTCCTTTTGACATTGATGAGATGGTACTTCAGAATGAATAGCCACTTCTTTGTTGACTTCCTGGGATATTTATATGGGTCAGTAAATGAACTTTCCTTCTAAAAGTTGCATTTTTCTCTTAGTAGAATTATTTTTCTTATTTTCCATCTTGCTGTCAGTGCTCTGTTATTCTTGAGGGGCACATTGTTGGTGATCTGCACAGGTCCACATCCTGTTGCCACTTTGCTTTCATGTATCATGGTCGGCATGTACCCGAAATAACTTTTGAGAATGCCAAGTGACAAGTTGGCACACTTAAACTGTGAAAAACGTTTCTACAGTATCTTTGTTATTTTTTGGAAACCTGTAAGACTTAGGAAATGTGTATTAGATGTAAAATGTTTTTGTTTTCCCTACAACTGTTTTGTTAAAACATTCTTCACTCCAATAAATGTTTAAGGACTGTGCCCATTGTACAGCGTGTTGGTGGGGGAAACATGAGGTAGAGAGACCACTTTGAAGATGGAGGCACAGGTAGGGTAGTATTAAAATGAATCTTCAAGAAATAGCTTGGGGGCATCTGGACTGGATGGATCTGGCTCAGGATAGGGGCAAATGATGCGCTGTTTTAAATGTGGTGCTGCTGTCCCCATCACATTTGGATGCCCAGTGTGTAGATAGCTCCAATGATGAAACACCAAATAGCAGATCCCATACCTGTTGTTAGTCGGCCCAGTGAACACGAAGGTTGCTCTCAGGGTAATGTACGTAGGAGGTTTCTGCAACATCCGCAATCCACTACTCCTGCTATTTCAGTTAACACACACTTAATTTCCTGGTTTTATTGAACAAATGTTTTATTGTTTTACAGTAATTATGTAAACTGTTAGCACATTAAGATATATGATCATGACACTTGGAGTAAACACAGCTAATTGTCACTTTGTTTACACGTTGTATAAAAGTTAAAATTTTAAGTTTACTGTGTGTTCTTTAAACTTATATTACAGTTTAGCTTCCCGTTCATTGATTTCACATATACCACTTGTAATTTTGTTATAAACTTTCCAAATTCATTGGAGCACCGAACTTTGCACTCATGCTACTTCAACTGCCAAAACAGAATGTCGTAATTACTAACTCACATCTCATCACAACTTCCACAGTCAAATTCCCCTTCCTGTATACCAGATTATTCTGTTGACTGAAAGTCAAATTTGTAAACATCATGGGTCGAGTTCAACATTTTGAAAACTAAACCTGACTGGTTGCATTAATTTAAGTCATTAGACTCAGAATTATGATAAAAGAACATTCTGGGTTGTTGCCCACTGTCACTTCCTACTTGAGGAATTATATTTTAAAAAAGTGTCAAGTGTCAGTTTTCACTAAGGAACATTGAGTTGCAAAACTCCATCCATCTTGATAGTTGATCAATGTTCTGCCCAGGCTCATTCTTTTGAAAGTGTTGACTGCACTCATTCTGTCACACTTTCTTCCTGAGCTATGTTTATTCTACAACCAAAGTCCCCTTTTCTAATTAACTTACCCAAAAGGAATTTATCTCAATAAAGCCTGTTCATGGTTTGAACATGAATTACCAGTCCATTTCAGGACTTGAACCTGAAAGGCAGATAATAGTGGTAATGAACCTTCAAGTTCCATATACTGCGGAAAATGTTTTGACTAGCTGAGCAGTTGTTACCATCTCCAGGACTCTGCTCTTTGGGAAAGGTTGGTTGGTTGGTTGGTCGGTCGGTCTCAAGATAAACTCAGAAACACAGTCATATTGGTTTTCATATAAAATGTCTATTATATTTCTTTGATCATCATCATCATATAGCTTGCAGGGTTTTAGGCCTCATGATCTGTTCCAGTCCCATTAACAGTCGGGAAGTTTTCTGAGGACGTATCCGTGGCTCCATTTCCCACATGGTTGATTTTTATTTGATTTTAACCGCAATATGAATGTTTTAACAGTTAAACTATGAAATTTGAATTTTGTTAAAAATTCCTTGAGTTTCTTACATATTGACAGATGAAGCTCTTGTAACATTCACTCCACAGGACTGTGAAACCTCCTGGAAGTGTATATTAACATTTGTTCTTAACTGCATGTTCTGGCGTTGCTGACATAGGCATATTGGAAGTGTTTGATTGCTGCAGATGGCATGCCATTACAGAAGAGTGCTTAACAGAAAAGTTATGATGTGAATTTTAAAATGTAGTTTGTTACTGGTTGTAGGATGGACAGAATGCAGCATCCCTTAATGTGGCAGAATTGTATGTGCAAGCATTCCAAAAGCTGGCCCAAAAGGGCAACACTCTTATTTTGCCAAACAATGTCGGAGATGTCACAAGTGCTGTTTCTCAGGCAAGTATAAATTCTCTTCACAGATTTTAAGCATTATTGAAACTGCGTACTATGTACTGTTATGTCTATGCTGGATCATGTACATCTTTTTAGGGAGTATAACAGATCCAGTAATGTTACATTGTGTATAAATTGTTTCATATTGAATCTGAGAATGTTAACTTTTTGGTTTTGGCTATTTGGTGAATATTTTTTAAATATTCTTATTACTATGTTATAATTACTTACAGTATTTGGACAGAAGAATGTGATTAGTAATGATTATCCAGGTATCATAGTGTCATTTGTGACACATTGTAATAATAAAAGGTAAAGCAATCCCATTGCAGACCTGGACAGGCCCTGAGGGTTCCAGGAGGTTAAGGCTTCCAAATTTCAAGACATTTAGCACATGAAGGTGGTAAGGTTGTCAGCCCTACGCACCCCCCCCCCCCCCC
>Ga0209629_10002619_pt1 | contig 12397 bp, 9 predicted proteins | sample TergutCu122P5_FD_187286 | JGI IMG/M metagenome (GOLD analysis project Ga0209629, IMG submission 187286) | Cubitermes ugandensis P5 segment gut microbial communities from Kakamega Forest, Kenya - Cu122 P5 (SPAdes) (version 2) | ecosystem: Host-associated > Arthropoda: Insects > Digestive system >...
TTATTGTCTGAGATTCTATCTGTCTATTACATTTCAAAAGTAAAGATAATTGTAACAGCTGGCAAAAGCAACCTACAACTTAATGTAGAATCCAGATTATGGTGATGGGTCTGGTATAATTCACATATTATACAATAAAGGAGGAAATGGCAAAGGAAGGCAGCCAAGACTTTTTGTGCAAACCTCCAGGTCCCTTGAATTAATCTGCCATTTTATAAACACCTGCCTACTTTTCAAGCAATAAAATACACTCCAAGCCAGATTTCCTTTTTCAGTACTTCATGTTTTACTATTTTAGGGTTATTTTCTTGATTTTACCTGAGATAAAGATGCAGTGACTCTGCATCTTATATTCTTTGAGCACACGTTAAAACTTCAAAGAATGTTTAACATGAATGTTATCAGTGCCGGTTACAGACAACTGAAATGAACATATTCAGAGTTTTCCAGGTGGATGTGCAACATAGACAGCAGTCTACTTAGCATTGGTCCTGTACAAAAATTTAATATGTACTCTGGTTGTTCACAGTATCTTCTTGTCATCATTACTGTAATATTATGGGTATCTCCTCTGGCTGACTCAACACTGACTCCACGTGCACCAAATTTCCAGTACTTTGAGAGGTAGGGCTGTAATGTCTTGCAAACTGAAATGACACATGATGAATGAATACTCTGCCCATTAATGTCTCACAGAAATGTTGCTCTTCATTTATATGTTGTGTAGGGAAAGTGAGAAACATTCATGTCCATATTTAAAAGTGCATCTAATTACAAAAGAAAAGTTGTCTCTGTGCTAAATTAAACACCATACCATGAAGACGTATGGTACAGTGCAGGTATAACTTGATCTGCCTTTAACACACTGGATGGAAGGAATGGTCAGCTTCCCCAAGGAGACATTCTCCAGTACCCATTAAATAACAGGCCAGGTGGACCCCAGAGCCAATTCATTTGCTGCAGAAAAGACAAACATTTATACACAAAACAGAAATCAAATACAGTTTTTTTGGTTGTCCAGACCTGATATTGACCTCTAATGACAGTGGCACTCTAAACAATGAAATTAGCTTAAAAATTGTAAAAATTGTTCATGTTTAAAATTGTACAAAATTTTAATTTACCAGAAAATTATCATCATCATCATCATCAATATGACTTGTGTAGTAAATTAAGTTTCACTCAGATAATGCAGTGAAAGAAAATAACTTGCATGGTTTATGAAGAATGCTGTTGGTTTGTAAGGGAACTGCACTCCTCTGGTTTATTATGCAGCAAGTAGTGGTAATTACTTGCCGACGTTTCGGGACAAACTTTTGAATTTGGGACCGACAGGTTGTCCCAAAACGGTCGGTAAGGTATTACCACTACTTGTTGTGTAACAGTCCAGAAGAGCGCAGTTCTTATCTACTTTGTGGAAGAAGCCTGAAATCACACACTGTTGGTTTGTAGATTATAAGTTTGTGACTAGAGTGAAGCATAGTGTCAGTTGGCGTATATGCTTCACCATTAAATTCTGAGCAAGATTGCCAACTGTAATGAAACTCATTACAAATATTATCATCATTCTAGTATCGTTAAACACTAACATTCATAACATTTTTAAATTTCTTGTTATCAACAGAACAAACATGGTAACTATGCAAACATTTGAGCAGTATCAGTATCATGCAGTGTAGGGTGGTGACAGTTTTCACCACAGACGGTCTTTTAGAAATAGAGACATATAACACGCATCTCTTGCAGTGACATTGTCATAAGTGTCAGAATTGTTCTTCATCATTACAGATGACAGATGCGGAAAACATTAAGCCTAAGGTTTTTTTGGTAGTCACATCAAAACCCTCAAAAAACAAAAAAGGTGGAAATAAGTAGTCCAAAGAATCATACAGTGACTACAGTCTAGAAACCAAGGCACCTGACTTAAAGATGAAATGACTTTTGTACCATTGGTAATTTCACATTTGATGAAAACAGGATTAAACCCATAGTGTGTGGCAATACTATTTGTGCTGTGAGGTAAAAGGAAGATATAGTGATACACCTTTATACTGATTACACTCACCCGACACATGGATGTTTGCTGTATATGGTGATCCAGCACTTTCAGCATACAGTGTGCCACACATCCCAGAGCAATTCCCATGCTTTTATGAACATCATATCTTTCATTTTCATGGCATGTTGTGCTACAATTTTTTAGTTTGCCATGGTGTGTCTAATGTTGTAGAATTTTTAATCTTACAGGCACAGCCAAGTTTATTTAACTGTCATTATTATATATATCATTTTAACATATAAACTTGCATGCCACATAAATATCTGTAATTTGTTTATACGAGGACCTCTCAGTTATGGTACTGTCACATTTTAGCATACCTTCTTATTTATTTAATTACACTGTTTAATCCCAGACATGTCTGTTAGTCCCATAGACAGTCTAACATGCATACAGTTTCATATAATTTTATTCCAGTCAGTCAATGGGCATTTCAGCTTAAAACTTATTCAGGCAGAAAGTATAAGTTGTGCTGACATGACTGTAAATCTACCCATCCACTCACCCACCCACACACACATAATTTCTACTGTAAAAATATTTCAGTATGGCTTATGTTTAACCCCTCATTGGTGGCTCAGTGTACTTTAATTCTTTAGTGACTGCCGGCCTTGATGTATTGTATGGTGGTGAATGTAATCAAAGATACTGTAAATTTAAAACCCCTCTCTCCTGGGCAGTAGGTGTCAATGAAGGGTTAATTAACTACAGAATAAATAGATCACTTACCTTGGTTCATGACACATTATTTTTCCACAGGCCCAAATATCGATATCCTTACTATGATGAGAATGGAAGAGGTAAACTGCTCTATGGATATGGAGGTCAAGAACTGTACCAGTATAAGGCCTATTCTCCGCTTGAAGGCATTCATTAAAGAGTGCCATTTGTTTTAATTGCTGTTACAGCCCAGAGACTTTTATGCTGAAACAAACAGAAGTAACAGCAAACTTCCTAAACAGGCTACAAAATATCACTATATACTGGTTCACTGTGATGCGTGAATGGTCCAGAGTGCTTGCATTTATAAATTTAATGGTACTTTATTGTGTTTGGTAATTTTGTCTGTATTTTATGTTAAATTTAAATTTTGCTCAACTTATATATTTGGAAATCTTAAACAAGAATGCAAACGATCTAGGCTACATATAAGCAACATAAAAATAATGAAATAGCTGAAAATTCCAGAGTTGTGCAAAGAAATCTGAAACTGTATATAATTTTTTTTTTTTAAATATTTGAAGTGCTACCAAGAAGAGTGTTGTTTTGTTGTGTTATTTAACAATACTTTCAGTAACAAAGACTAATATTAAGTGATAATTTGAAAAGGGGTGCAATGGTAGCTGTCATGGTCTAATTGGGGTATTATCCCACCATTTGCCTGGAGGGACTTCAGAAAATCAAAAAGGACCCAGTGTCCCTGATGAGATTTGAACCTCACATCTCTCAGGTCTCTACAATGTACTGTGGTCTGAGAAAAACTGGCAGTCAATGGATTTAAAAAACCAATAACCATGGCTCCAACAGACCTAAAGTCTTGAAAGGTATATACTGCTCTTGAATTCATACAAATGTTTATTATGTGTACAAGCCATACAGTGGCAGGTTCTTGATCAGGGTTGACAGAAAAGATATGTTATACTTTTGGGCAGTTCACATATCAACATAATTTGTAAAGCATGATGAGAAAAAAATTTCACATGAATCAAAAACTGAGAACAGGTTACTTACATAAGTCTTCAGGTTTTCATGGTGGGTGTTGCTCAAATGATGGTCTTCTGGGTTTTTACACCATATAGCATAACAGGTTTTTCATTGTTCTGGGGGAATGTGCTACCCATCTTCAGGTTGACCAAATTGGAATTTGGATGTGTATCTCAGCAGTAAAAACTCAGGAAACCATAAATGGAGGCTGCCAATCATTTTCATTATTATTTTTGAGGTAAGGAATCAATTATAATCCATCAAAATGAAACAATTTCATCAATAAATTTCCTGAATAATCTTCTAAAGTTTGTTTGCTCTTCTCATCCTGGATGAGGAAACTTGGGTTTTCTTCTGTCACTAACCTAACAACAAAAGTAATGCACTTTTATGTTAGTGACAGCGATGTAGTGTTAGAAAAAATTGTTTTGATATAATGACATTGGATGGAAAGAATGAAGTATAAATACTTTTGGTGGGCTTGACGAACTCAGTTGCTGCACCTAGTGTGTTTTCGCTAATCCAAGATCTCTAAAATCAGTAAGTCCATTTCACCAAGGATGCCAACTTTCATTCCCAGAATCATAGACAAATGAAGATATTACGTGAGATTAATGGGGAAAGTGGAACTATTTCTGCTCCAATCTTTGCTGTATGACATTTGGCTGTGTGTGTGTGTGTGTGTGTGTGTGTGTGTATGTGTGCTAATGAAGTAATAGTTATTGTTTCTGACAAGGCAGAAAAGGTATTCCACTTTTAGGCACATCACAAAATTGTGAAAAGCTACTATTGGCTTCGTCATGTGTGTGTGAGAGTGTGTGTGTGTGTGTGTGTGTCTGTCTGTCCGTCCATCTGTATGGAAGAACTTTGCTCACTCTGAATGGATTTTCATGAAATTTGATATTTGAGTATTTTTTGGAAATTTGTCAAGAAAATTCAAGTTTGATTAATATCTGACAAGAATAGCAGGTAGTCTACATGAAGACCTATCTACACTTATGACAGTATAGGGTGTTTCTTTCCCTACTTAATGGATAAGCACCAGCCCAATGCTCCAGTGAGTTTTCATTGGACATTCTAATGGTTACTATCATTGCGATCATTTGTCTAGCTCACGTTATTGACTGTTAAACCTCCCCGACGTGCGGTGTATGAAACAATGTCTGCAGAGCGTTGGGCTGGTGCTTAATGGTCATGGAAGGAAAAATCTTCTAACTCACTGAATTCTTCTTAGAATAAGAAAGTTTTCAAACAAAAGTTGTAGAAAAAGTCAAACACATTTTATATTCAATGTGTTGTTTTCCCGAAAATCCTGTCACTTATGAGATGATGGTAAAGCCAGACAGGCCACAGATAACAACATAATATGGCAAATGTGCTTTGTATGCTGGATAAATAAGGCTACAGACACACACTCAGATTATGTAATACTTATAGTTTTCCACAGCAACAATGGTTAAGCAAATGCGCCTCAATATTATGTTATACATACATTATCTGTCTTGTTTCCATTCACATTGTAAGATCCACTTTCAAAGGAAAACGAAAGGTGAAGATGGAAGTTTTTGTAACACTGAAAGAGAAATGACTGATTGCAAATATTTTGTTGGGTGTAATACAGGAGGGAAGAAATTATGATTTATTTTAAGAAGGTGACATAGAATTTGCCTTGAAGGATATGTGAGGACCATTCACATTCCAGACCTATAAATACATTTCTATATGGCTCACTGGCTACTACATTCATACTGCAATAAACTCTACATTAAAGGACTTCTGCAAGTGTGCGTAACTACTCTGGGTTGACTGTTAGGCCTACAGTCTCCAGATGTCGTCAGTCATCTTCTCAAGGTACAGTTAGGAATCCTGCATTTTCTCTGAATATTTTATTTGATACCACAATGAATAAGTATGACCAACAGTGGTTTTGTGACATCAACAGCCTGCAAGATGAGTGAGCACTCATAGATACCAGTGCACCACCAAACAACAACAACAATGACAACGACAATGAAAAAAAAACAATCACCACCACCACCACTACCACTACTATGACCACCACTGCCACTGATGCCGCCACCCCCACCGCAGCAGCAGCAGCAGCAGTGGTGGCAGGGGCAGCGGCGGCAGCAGCAGCAGCAGTAGCAGCAGCAGCAACAGCAGCAGTTTAACTGCTGTGACTTTCTATGTGCTGTGTATGTTGTGTCTATTAGGCAACAATAAAAATGACAATGGGAAAAATAATTAGTTACTGTGCAAATGTAGAAACAAATCATCCTAGAACTTGCTTGGAGGGACTGAGGAATACGACAAGAAACCTGAGTCGTTTGATTGTAAATATCCTTCCATGTGAAACCACTGCAATATTCACAACATGCCTTATGTGTATAAAATATCACTGCAGTAAATGTTCTCTAGCATATCAAAGGTTTTATATACAAACCAATAATATCCTATCTCATTTATTTATTTATTTATGAATATATATTTACTATACAAGGATGTGTCCATATCAGAATCATGAACTTTCTTTCCACGGATTACATGCGGTCCTTCATCACACATACCTTTCAGGAACTAGTATATTCTTTGAACACAAAATCATTTTTAAACCCTACAATCAATACACATTATCCCTGGTGTGGTTCCTCTGAACACAGCAGCTTTCATGGGCTGTGCTGGCTTTGTATGTGATAAAGCCGCTGTACTTAAGGGCATTCTGTATTATGTGGTGAGTTAAGAAACAAACCTCATGCAAAATTATGCTGCATTAACATACTTTGTCCATACAGTTATTAGTGTTGGAATAAAAACCCAGAAATTTTGAAGTAACTCTTTACTTGCTTGAAAATATCACTGACATGTTCATGAAAATCTTCATATGATGTATTGTTAAATACAATTTATGCAGAAGCATATTTTTCAGGTAAACCAATTTTACTCAAGTGCAGGAAAGTAACTGTTCACATGACGCTTTCTTAAAATTATGCTGTACACTTAGAATACCTCTTATTATTTTAGCAGACAGCCTGTTGCTCTCTTTTTCTATTGACTCTGCACTGTCATTAGAATTAGTATTAACATTTCACATAAAAAAATGAACTAACAAATGGGCAATATATTCAGAGTAGACACTCAGTCCACTCACTGACAGTATATTATTACTACTGTCATACCATTTAGATATGATGTATGAAGTAAAAGTACTGAGACAAAGCAACAAGTGATCTTTATTGTATTCATTTTTGTACCAAAAACAGAGACAGCAATGGCAGAATGAAGGAATGAGGTGAAAAAAAAGGATACTTATATTAATACACTACACTACTCTGTGCAAAGTAATGTCGTTAAGTTCCTTTTCTGACAGCCTGAAGAGTTACAACAGTGAATCAGCATTTATTTGCTAGATTTAGTTTTCATAATGACTAAAAGATTTTTTATGACACTGATACAGCAGGACAGCAGCACTAATATTTTCAGATTGGACTCAAAGCCCAACCACTTTATATCAGAAAATACAAATAAAAGTGTTTTCTTTCAGACCATAACAGATGTAATATTTGCAGAAAAATGCACTGAGATTATGTTTATGTTAGTATTTATTAAACTGCCAACTACAATTGTCATTGGCTCTTGTGAATTCTCCCTTCTCCTATCACTTTGTATTCTCCATATATCCTCAACCATACAACTCTTAATTGTTCACGGTCGTTAAAGTAACGCCAAATGCTCAAATGACGGACATTTAAAAATGAGGAGGAATCATAGTAATGTTTTAGAGAACACTAGAAAACATCGACTAAATGGAAAAGGCCAGAATTATATTATTATTACATTTTTTCATGTGAATTCAAATCTACTCCACATATATGAAATGGGAAGAATATATGTTTTGTCAGTTACAGTTCTCTTTGTCACACCACATAACAACACAATGTTTTGGAAACTACCTACTTCCATTTTCAGGTGAAGTTACACTAACCTCTAACCAAATTAAACACCATAATAACAATATCAACATCTACTCATGGGAATATCTGAAACCTTGTGTGGTGTTATGTAGTGTAACAATGAAAAAAGTCCCAACAAATATAATTGACAAAACCTAAGTGAAATATTTGTCAAAGATTTGTAAGATTCAACTGTTCATCATTCATCAGCCATAAGAAATCTGGATCGTTACTATTTTGTCAAGATTGATGGCCACAAGCCTAAAAAAGTTTTCCATTGAAAAAATCCTCCTGAACATAAATTTTTATGTCTTGAAAAAAGGATATGTTTAGGAAAAAGAGGATGTATGGTAAATCTGACTCTCTATTCAGTATGAACAGCATCTATTAGAGTGTATGACCTTATTTGTGAATTTTATTCCTTGCAATCGTATAATGAATGCATTCATTGCAACTGTGAGGGCACAGATACAGTATCTAGTTTTCACACAGCTCATCTATTAAATTCATCAATTTCAAAATTTACATTAAAGCTTCACATGTCCTTATCCAGGTATGCTCTTATACACCTGCCCCTACCTTTAAGCATCCTTGTATTTCTTCAGATAAGCCAGACAGTTTGTCTTGCTCTTGTGTCAGCTCTGGTCTGCACTTTTCCTGCTGTGGCATTATGTCTCTTAAAAAAAGTATTCAGCATTTTATTTCTGCCAGTCTCTGGCTTCATGAGCAATGGCACAACTAGTCAAAGCCACAAACATTTTGTTTCTATCAGTTCCTGGCATCATCAGCAATGTCAGACTTAACCGAAGGCAGTAGCCTATTTACAGGTTTTATAACAGTCCCTGGCCTCATGAACAGTGACATAACTAATGTACCGTTCAGTTCTGGTAACTAGAAACTTGCAAAGTAATTAAGGAATGCAGGCAGGATGGGGTGGGTATTCTGCTGAGGGTATATGACTCAGCAACTACCACAGATTATCTAGCAATGACTATCTGTGCAAACTTATTTATCGGTTACATCAGAGTGCCAGCTCCTAATGTTCCAGCAGCCAATGTATTTGGGACTGGTATTTTTCACTGACATCTCGTGCCATAAAACAGGTACTAGCCTCATACCCAGTGTCTCCATTTTGCTTCGTCTTTCCCCATTTCCTCACACCTTAAGTTTCAAGACATGGGAAATGGACTGTAACTCGGTACAAAGTGCGAGCCAAAAGTTTCAGAACTGGAGCAATATAACAATTTTAGGCTTACCTGAGAGGTCGGTTTTATCCTCTACATTGCAGGCCCCTTCGGAGTTAATACACCACGACTAGCACCCCTCCCACTGCTGGAAGCATCTCTGTCACTCCTGTATCTTGATGTCATCTATGACCACCTGCAAACAGCTTGCATCTTCACAATGTACTGGAATCTTCTTCGTGTCATGTCATGATCTTACGAGGAAGTTTCTGTCCTTTTTGGCCTGATCTTGCAGGTCCTTGCACACAGAAAATAGCTTCCATTTTTGATAGTCATTAAGCAGATGAGGCTCAAATTTTGCGCCGAACCACCTCATGTCTAGATCTTCAGTTAAAATGTGCTGTCTGTCCTTATGGATGACTTATCCTATATTCAGCAGTCCTAATTGACAATTGACTACCTGAATGTTCACAATCCTCTGCTGAAAATTTGGCCATTCTGAAACGTAAAGGCTTTTTTAATTTTAATTTTAAGATGAGACATCCCAATGTATTCTATAGTTATCAGACAAATACAACAGCATATAAGGCAAAATTACAAAAATATAAAAGGTAAAACTGAGAGAACTAAGGAAGAGGCCCCCTTTTACAATTTTATTCAAACCTGAATTAATTTTATTTACATCAAGGAATAATAAGATATTAAAATGTATCAATGTGCAAACAATTCAAATAAAAGAATGAGTAGTGGGATAATCCTACGTAACCATCTATGGACATACACGTGGTGAATTACATGTTAAACTGGATTTCCAAATGTATCATTGAATTCACTGTTCCTCATACAATATGGTTCATTTAATATTTATTTTACCACCCTGTTGCATCACAAGGGGAGTGCTAACACCTTCTTACTTTCCGCTGTGTGTACACCTGTACAGTGTTTCTTCTAACTGGGTAGTATACATGTAGGTAAAACTGTGAAACACTACGTGTATGGTAAACTGGTTGTATATTGTTACCTAGTCAAGTCACTACACACACATATGAGAAGTAAATGAACATCAGAACATTTATGTTGTTCACTGCTCTGATAACTACAGAAGACATTGATTCAATAAACACAACAGGATGACTTTACTCAAGATGAGACATCCCTTTTGGTGTTAACAAATTACATGTATCAAATCAGTCACACACAACACCACTTAATATCAATTTATTCATGGCCGTATGAGCCGGCTCTAATTGCGAGCAGTCATCACGCCTTTTATAAACCTTGATACATGAAAAATTAAATATTGTATTAAGCTGGAGATCTCCCTTTCATGTACATCATAAATGTCTTATGTTTCAGAAGCACTTTTCTCATAACTAAGCAAATTTTCTGTTCTGTAAAGTCTGCAACTTCAGTTGGTTAAAATGATACGACACTCAACACAAACACACTTAAAACGTCAAATGCACAATACACAACATTCTGACACAGCGGTACTCAACATATGAATTTACAACAAATTAACTCAGCTGTACCTAGTGGTGCACAGATGCATTACATCTGGGTAGCTCGCCTTGTAGCCAGTCTGGAAACCGTTGGCTCACACCTCTCTTACATAAATATATATACATATATATCATTCCTAGCCTCACGCGCAATAACATTATTAAACAACAGTTAGGAGCAATGGCACAAATATAAGTCTCTGACCTCATCAGCAATGGCATACTAATTAAACTCATTGTTTCCTTTATTGTATCTACTAAACATGAAAAAAGTACATTTAGGTTCTCTGTTGCTGCCCAAATTCTTGTCATCTGTTCAATCTGCCAGAGATTGACTGCCAAATGAAGTCAAAACTTGACAAAGGAGGTCAGCAGCTGGTGAATGAAATACAGTTGACAAATGAGTGTACAAGTACAAACAGACTGTGTGCACCCATTATGTCCTTATTCTACATATAATCACATAGAACATTATAAAGACAGTAGGGAAAAATATTCAAATGACTTCCATCAGATACAGTACCACCTAAAAATTGAGCACAACAGCTTAATTCTATGTAAATAATGCATTAATATATATTATAATGAAATATAAAGTCTGTATCTTAGGAATGAGAACTTATCATATCATATCATTTATTTTCATTCCGTGGATCCGTACAGGATTACAAAATCCATATGGATATGGAGATAGTCATATATGCTTCAGAAGTCAAGAAGAGCAGTCAGTATAAAAGTTTACAACAATTTTAATTACTAGGCCTAGTACAATATTTGAGGATTTAACATAACTTAAATTATTTTAATATAACAACATAAATACACAAATTAACCCACTGGGATACACAGTCGTCTGTGAGACGCTGAGCCATCGAGGCCGATGCTGTTAATTCTAGCTTTGTCAGTAGATGGCATAACATGTCTTATACCGTTTGAAAGCTGAAGAAACGATCTATCGAATGGTATATCATACAGATTGTATCAGTTTTTAGGTTATAAATGACCTTGAAATGACCTTTTGCGTAGAAAAAAATTAGTATCCCAATGGGTTAAAAGGATACAGAACTTAAGGGACGAAAAATAATTTACTACATCACTGCATAACAGATAAAGAGTGGTACATTCAAGTAGTTACATCATATACACAACAAGATCTAAACTATAGATTAGTAAAAAAAAAGGTAAAGCAGTCCCGTTAAAGCCTGGAGTGGCCCAGAGGGTTCCAGGAAGTTACGGTTCCCAGATTTCATGACAACGGCACAGGATGGTGGTAAGGTTGTCAGCCTTACGCACCGGCCGCCTTTACCCCCCGGAAAAAAAACCTGGTACTCATTTTTGTTAGAGGGTGAATCGACCCCAGGGCCATAGTGTGGCTGGAAAGATTATGTCACTGAAAAATTCCAATGACACCATTGGGAATCGAACCCGCGACCTGCTGGTTTGTAGCTAGTGAATACAGATTAGTAGTTAAAGAAAAAAGAAACATAAATGTATATCTAGTTTATGTGCCAAACTTCTAAATGCTAATTTAGATCATATATGTCTATAAGTTAAACTTTTTTGGAGTTCAAAATATTCATCCAAAGAATAAAAGGAATTTTTGTATAAAAATGTCTGTAAAATCTATTGAAATTTCTTGGGATTATCAGACTTTATTTTAATATAAGAAGGAAGCATATTAAACATGTTAACACCTAAATACACTCCCTTTTGGTATTTAGTCAAATTCACATAAGGTTGGTGAAAATTAGCATGTTGCCTAGTGTCAATGTGATACATCTCAGAATTGACCAGAATTGATTCCTATTTCTTTTCATAAACAAAAGAAGATAAACAGTGTACTGGGAAGGGAGTGGTAAGGTTTCTAAATTTAAAAAAAACAGTTTTCTATAAGAGTCACTACTTTAACAACCCATCAAGATACTAATAATCTTCTTTTGCAACCTGAAAATCTTCATACTGTCTGAGGAATGCCCCCAGAATAAACCATAGGTCATT
>Ga0209629_10002620_pt1 | contig 12394 bp, 6 predicted proteins | sample TergutCu122P5_FD_187286 | JGI IMG/M metagenome (GOLD analysis project Ga0209629, IMG submission 187286) | Cubitermes ugandensis P5 segment gut microbial communities from Kakamega Forest, Kenya - Cu122 P5 (SPAdes) (version 2) | ecosystem: Host-associated > Arthropoda: Insects > Digestive system >...
CCTAATACGAATCTCAGATTAATACTTCACAGGCGGAGCCGAAACGCCGAACGTTTCAACGGCGTTCTCGGCGACAGACTGTGAAGATTTTAATCGAGATTCGTATAACATATACGGCGCGTCATTCAATATAGAAAGGTATGCTTCTTATACATTTAGTATTTAATCTGAGATTCGTATTATCTAAACCTCCTCAGCCTCAGCGCGTTCAAAAGCACCGTGACCGAACTCAAACTCATCGCCGCCGCGGCGATCATCGGGTTAAGCAGCGGCCCGCCGAAAAGACGCAGCGCCCCGGCGGCGATTGGGATGCAGACCGCGTTGTAGCCGAAGGCCCAGAAGAGGTTCTGCCTGATGATCCGCATCGTCCGCCGGCTGAGGCGTATCGCGTCCGGCACGCCCGTGAGGTCGGAGCGCATAAGGACTATGTCCGCGCACTCGACGGCCACGTCCGCGCCGGAGCCTATCGCGACGCCGACGTCGGCCTGGGCCAGCGCCGGCGCGTCGTTCACGCCGTCGCCGACCATGGCGGTCACGCGGCCCGCGGCCCGGAGCTTTTTGACCTCCTCCGCCTTGCCGCCGGGCAGAACCTCGGCCAGCACCCTCGGGATCCCGGCCTGCCGGGCGACCGCCGCGGCGGAGGCCGCGTTGTCGCCGGTGATCATGGCCACCTCGACGCCCATTCCGCGAAGGCTCTCCACAGCCGCGCGGCTGGTCTTTTTGACCCCGTCCGCCACGGCTATGACCCCGGCCGGGCGGAAACGGCCGTCCGGCCCGCCGTACGCCACGTACATCGGCGTCCCGCCGTTTGCCGCCAGGGTTTCGGCCTCTTTTGCCATTTCGCTTGCCGGCGCGCCGCGTTCCTCCATGAATCGCCGGTTCCCGGCGAGGACGGTCAGAAATTGTCCGGTATACTCCGCGCCGTCCGGCACGGCGTCCCACGATTGCGGCGCGTTATGTTCGCGGCGGGACGTCCGGAGGCCGTCCCCTGCGGCCTCGCCGGGCCGTCCGGCAAATTCCCCGTTTCCTATAAATACCGCCTCGCCTGGCCGTTCCATATCCGGCGCGTTATATTCACGGGGGGACGTCCGGGGGACGTCCCCTGCAGCCTCGCCGGGCCGGCCTGCGAATTCCCCGTTTCCTATAAATACCGCCTCGCCGGGCCGTCCGGCAAATTCCCCGTTTCCTATAAAACCTCCCGCCCCCCTCAGCCGCGCCTCGACGCCCAGCCCGGCGGCCGACGCGAAGCTCTCCGTCTCGTAGAGTTCCAGGCCCCGCTCCCGCGCCCCGGCCACTACGGCCCGCCCAAAGGGGTGTTCCGAGCCGGCCTCGGCCGAGGCCGCGAGCCTAAGCAGGCCGTCGGCGCTTATGCCGGCGGCGGCGATTATGCCGGTAACAACCGGCTTTCCCTCGGTGATGGTCCCGGTCTTGTCCAGCAAAACGGCGTCTATCCTGTGCGCAGTCTCCAGCGCCTCGCCGCTCTTTATCAATATGCCCAGCTCCGCGCCCTTGCCCGCGCCGACCATGACGGCCGTAGGCGTGGCCAGCCCCAGCGCGCAGGGGCAGGAGATCACCAGCACGGAGATGAAGACGGACACGGCGAAGGCCGCGTCCCCGCCCGTCCCGAAATACCAGGCGGCCCCGGCGGCCAAGGCGATCAGGCACACGGCCGGGACGAAATACCCGGCGACGACGTCCGCCAGCCGCGCGATCGGCGCCTTGGAGCTCTGGGCGTCCTCGACGAGGCGTATGATATGCGACAGGGCCGTCTCAGCGCCGACTTTTTCGGCTCTGAAGCGGATCATGCCCGACGTGTTGACCGTGGCGGCGTAGACCGGGTCGCCGGCGCTTTTCTCCGCCGGTATGCTCTCGCCCGTCAGCATCGACTCGTCGACGGCCGTGCGCCCCTCGGTGACAGTCCCGTCGGCGGGTATCTTCGCGCCGGGGCGCACCGTCACGATGTCCCCGGCCTCCAGCTCGTCTATCAGTATCTCCTTCTCGGCCAAATCTTCCTTCCCCGGGACCCTTTGCAAAATGACCGCAGTCCTGGGCGCGAGCCCGGTCAGCTTCCGGACCGCCTCGCCGGCGCGGCCCTTTGACACGGCTTCCAAAGTTTTCCCGAGCAGTATCAGCGTGATGATCATCCCGGCGGTGTCGAAATAGAGCGCAGGCGCGGCGTCCCCGGCCGCGCGGAACAGGCCCCGGACGCTGTAAAGCGCGGCGGACGCCGTCCCGACGGCTATCAAAGAGTCCATATTCGGGCTTCGCCGCAGAAGCGCCGGAAAACCGGAGGCGTAGAACCTATAGCCCGCGGCGATGACCGGGACCGCGAGCAAAAACTGCGCCAAAGCGTATGCCGGCGGCTCGCCGGCGGGGTCAATGGCCGCCGGGAGCCATCCGCCGAACATCGGGGCCATGGCTGTATACGTCAGGGGCAGTGAGAAAACCGCCGCTATGATAAATTTAGCCAGCAAAACCTTGAATTCCCGGCGCTTCCGGGCGAGGTCGGCGGCGGCGGCGTCCGTTTTGGCCGGCTCCGGCGCTTTATAGCCCGCTTTTTCGATCGCCCCGCGTATCTCGGACAGGCGGAGCGCCTGCGGCGAGTAGGTCACGGCGGCCTTCTCCGAGGCGTAGCTGACCGTAACGGCGGACACGCCGTCCAGCTTTTTTACGGCCTTTTCCACCCGTTGGGCGCAGGCCGCGCACGACATGCCGCGGACGGGGATGACCGCGCTGGCGTAAACGCCGCCGGGCGCGGCTTCCTGCGCCCCGCCGGCGGGCTTCGGGACGCGCGTATCGGTATCCAAACAGATCACCTTCCGCGAATAATGGGAGTATCCTCGGAAAGTCGAAAACCGCATAAGAGCTGTCATTCTGAGCGTAAGCGAAGAATCTTTCCCCCATATTACGGTGCCATTTTAACATAAAGACCCTTCGCTCCGCTCAGGGTGACAACTGGTACTAAATGGTTTCCGAGGGTACTCAATGGGGTTCTGCGGAAACCCATTATGGATATACAGTATAACATTACCTGTATCTAAATGGCCACATGTGTAGTATTATATAAGACGCTGTTCGTTCTGTCCATTGTGTCGCGGGTCCACGACAAACGCATGAACATATAAATTGCACAACGAATGTAGGGCGCGCCGACCCCGGCGCGCCGAGCTTGCAATAATATTCATTGCAAATAGTGCCATGAGTGGAACGGCGCCGGGGTCGGCGCGCCCTACAACAAAAGGAACTCTAATTTTATGCAGAAATACTTTCATGCCTGTGTCGTGCCCGGGTCGCGGGTCGCGCTTGACTTTTTTCGCCATAAGCGTATATTTATACTGAGCGGAGCATTTATTCATATGAACCCGGTTATTGGAAGACGCCTCCGGCGGGGGACAAAAGCGTGAAAGTATTGATTTTTCCGACGAACACAGGGCAGGGGCATAAATGCGCCGCGCTGGCCGTCAAGGAGTACCTGGACACTTTGGGGGCCGACACGCGCATAGTGGACGTGCTGGACATAGGCCGCAAAAAGTCGGGGTTCTTTTCCGGGCTGTACGACGGCGCGGTCAACCACGTCCCCAGGTTTTTCGGCGCGCTCTACGCCTTCGCGGAACATATCAGCTCCGCGAAGAGGCACTCGCCGATATATATGATGAACACGTTCTACACCGGCGCGTTCAAAAAAATGATCGAGGAGGAGCGGCCGGACGTCATAGTCTGCCCGCACATGTTCAGCGCGCATTCGGTGACCAGGCTGATCGAGAAGCACGGCCTTTCCATACCCAGCGTAGGCATACTCACGGACTATACGTGCAGCCCGTTCTGGGAGGAAATGCGCCTGGACCGCAGCATAGTCGCCAATCAGGCGGTGGCGGACGAATGCGCCGCCAAGGGGATGGACAGGAGCAGGCTGGCGCCGACCGGCATCCCGGTCAGCGCCCGGTTTAACCGCAAAATCCCGAAAGACGAGGCCCGCGCGGCGTTCGGCATAAAAAAGCAAACCGTTTTCGCGGTGATGGGCGGGAGCATGGGCTACGGCAAGATACCGGAGCTCTCCGCGGAGCTTGTCCGCAGGAGGCCGGACGCCGAGGTCATAGCCGTATGCGGCAACAACGCCGCGGTCTATGAGAAGACGAAAAGCATAGAGGGCGTCAGGGCGCTCCGTTTCATAGACAACGTGGACGCGCTGATAGACGCGGCGGACGTGTTTCTGACAAAGCCGGGCGGCCTCTCCACCACCGAGGCCATGACCAAGCGCGTGCCGCTCGTGATAACCATGCCGATCCCCGGCGGGGAGGCCAGGAACGCCGAACACATCGCCGGGAGCGGGATGGCCGTGTCGGCCGGCACGGTTAAGGACGCGGCGGACGCGGCCTGCGCTCTGCTGGCGGACCCGAAAGCCAGGGCGGCCATGATCGCGGCCCAGGAGAAGCATTGCAGCGTGACCGCGGCCAAAGACGCCGGCGACCTTATCATGGAGCTGGCGCAAAGCCGTAAAAAACAGAGGGGCTCATCCGAAAAGTAACGCGTGAGGGGGGGTACGGGATGCAAACCTGCATAATCATGACAGTAATTGGGTTCCTGTCCGGCTCGGTCATGTATTCCTACATAATTCCAAGGCTGCTTAGGAAAATTGACATAAGGAACGCGGCGGACGACAAAAACCCCGGCGGGGCGAACGCGGTGGCCGCGGCCGGCGCCGTCATCGGCGCGGTATGCATCGCGTTTGACGTCCTCAAGGCCTTTGTGCCGGTGTTTTTGGCGGCGTCGTACATGGGCGTCTCCGGCCTGTATCTCGTCCCGGTGATGATCGCGCCGGCGCTGGGGCACGCGTTTTCCCCGTTCATGTGGTTTAAGGGCGGCAAGGCGCTCTCCGTGTCCTTCGGGACGCTGCTTGGCCTTATCGGGGTCAGCAAAGTGCTGTTATTTCTCATTATAATCATGCTGATATTCAAGTTCGTCATAGTGATAACCCCGGATTCGTCCATGACCATCGCGGCCTTCGTCATCACCGCTTTGGCCGTCCTTCTGCTGGAGCCGATGGTGGAGGTGCGGATAGGCACGTTCATAATAAGCCTTGTCGTCTGCCTGAAGCACGTCATGAGCCCGAACGGGAGCTGTTCGGCCTTGCGCGTCGGCCCGTTCGCCGTCAGGTATGAGGACAAGTCCATCAAGTTTGGGAGGAAATGATCCGCATGAATGTACAGATCGTCGACGAAGTTCTCGATTGCGAGGGCGTCATCAATGAAATGCCGCTGTCGGAGAGGCTGCGCGGACAAAAGGCGGCTTCCGACAAGGCGGTTTCGGACGTTATCACGGGGGAAAGCGGCAAATTCCTGGTGATAATCGGGCCCTGCTCCGCCCATAACGAGGAGGCCGTCATAGATTACGCCTGCAGGATGTCCAAACTGCAAAAACTCTACGCGGACAAGCTGGTCGTCGCGGTGAGGGTGTACACCAACAAGCCGCGCACCACCGGAAGCGGCTACAAGGGCCTGGTCCATCAGCCCGACCCCGAAAAGAAGCCCAACCTCAAGGAAGGCATACTGGCCATACGGAGGATACACCTGCATGTGCTGGAGCAGGCCGGCCTGCCCACGGCCGACGAGATGCTGTACCCCGAGAATTATATGTACCTGGCCGATTTGCTGAGCTACGTGGCGGTCGGCGCGCGCTCCTCCGAAAATCAGCAGCACCGGCTGGTCGCCAGCGGGATAGACACGCCCGTGGGCATAAAAAACCCCACCAGCGGCGACATAAACGTCATGATGAACTCCATACAGGCGGCGCAGTCCGGCCACGAGTTCATCTACAGGAACCAGGTGATCCGTTCGTTCGGGAACCCTCTGGCCCACGCGATACTCCGCGGCGCGGTCAACAAGCACGGGGAGAGCATCCCCAACTACCACTACGAGGACCTGAAAGCCGCGGCCGTTCTGTACAGATCCCGGAACCTGCAAAATCCGGCGATCATAGTGGACGCCAACCACGACAATTCCAGCAAGCAGTACCTGGAGCAGCCCCGCATCGTGAAAAACGTGCTGGTGAACCGCCAGTGGGACGAGACTCTGCACACGATGATAAAGGGGCTGATGATCGAGAGTTTCATCGAGGAGGGCCGCCAGGATATCGAAACCAGCAACGTATACGGCAAGTCGATAACCGACCCGTGCCTGGGCTGGAGCCAGACGGAGGAGCTGATCGGGAATATCGCGGAGAGCGTGTGAGCGGGAACGGGCGGAATTAATAGACTTCTTCGGAAATTGATTTTTCGTTGTCAGCTGAGCGAAGCGAAGGGTCTTATAATCAAGATTCTTCGCTTCGCTCAGAATGACAAACGCCAATTTCCGAAGAAGTTTAATAAATATTTAATACCTGTGAAGTTTTAATCTGAGATTCGTATAAGGCGGCAAAGCCGCTTTTTTATTTGTGCAAAATCCATACCGGAGCGCGAAAACATCAGCCTTCTCTGTCGGCGCCGTCGGCAAATGGTTTCGGCATGCTGTTTATCTGTTTGGCCGCCGCGCCGCGCAAATATTTGTAATTGTGCTCAACCTTTCCCAGCATTGTTTTTTTTAAGGGGCGGATACTAAGTCTGAAATTGTCCGGCTATACCGGAGTGCGAAAACATTAACCTCCTCTGTCGCCGACACGCCGCTAAAGCGTCCGTCGTGTCGGCTCGTCGTCGGCAAATGTTTTCGCACTCCGGTATAGAGGGAAAGATTCTTCGCTACGCTCAGAATGACTGCTCTTATGCGGTTTTCGACTTTCAGAGGGTACTCTTACCGGCGACGGAGGAGGTTAATGTTTTCGCACTCCGGTATAATTGTTGATATACGGATTGATACACAGAGAGAAGCAGTTCACACGGGGAGTGAAAAACTTGGGGGGAACCGTATCGCTTAAGGAACGGAACGCGCCGGTCGGCCTCGGCCCGCGGGCCGGCTTCCTTCCGGGGCTGCCGGACGGAATAAAGGCCGGCGGCGGCCGGGGGGCGGCCGCGCTGACGCCAAAAACGGCGTTGGACGTCACATACGAGAGGATCGAGGACGGGAAGGCCGTCCTGTCCATTAAAAGGCCGTTCGCCGCCGAATGGCGCGCTGACGCGGATTCGGTAATGGGCAGGCCGGGCGACATACTGCGCTTTATTGTCGGCGGGAACGACGGGAACGGCCTTACGCTGAGGCAGGTCGTTTCGGACGGCAGGCCCGCCGTCGGAGGCGGAAAGGCGCAAGGCCGCGGGATCGCCGGGCTTTTCAGGGAACTGCGGCCGATCCCGGGCGTCGAGGCCGAAAAGCCCGAGAGCGTCGAGGAGGTCCGGCTTAAAAAAGCCCGCGCCCTGGGAAGGATCAGGCGGGAGCTGGCCTACGCCGGCGGCCGCGCCTCGCCGGACGCGGTGCGGGAGCTTCTGGCCAGCGGCATCAGCCTGGAAAAGATCAGTCTGCCCATGCTGAACGCCGCCCTGGCCGAAATCGAGAGCGTGCCGAAGGAAGATGAAGCCCCGCCGGGCGGGGCAGCCGCCGAGAGCCTCAGGCGCGCCGGCCTGCCGGTAACCCCGAGGAACCTGGCCGCGCTGGAGAGCGTCCGCGCCAGGATACCCGACAAGCTGGAGGACGGGCAGATCGCCTCGATAATCCGCTCGGGGAAGCCCGTCACCGTGGAGACCGTCTACGTGGGGCAGTTCTCGAACGGCGGCGCGGAACCGGCCGGGGCCGTGACCGGCTATCACGAGGACGGGCCGTTCGCGCCCGGGATCGCCCCGGAGCCCGACGGCAAGGTCTGGGACGACATAAAAAACAGCCTCGGGAGCGTCTTCGCGCGGGAGGGAGTCGAAAACAACGCCGAAAACACGGAGGCGGCCCGCTTCCTGATAGCCCGCGGCCTGCCGGTCAGCGGGGAGAACATCGGGAAATACAGGTTTTTGAGCGATATAGGGAACAAAGTCGACATAGGCCGCGTGTTCGGCCTCGCGGCGGAAAAGATCCGCGCCGGGGCCGGCCCTCTCGAGGCGGATCTGATGGAGGCGGAGGCCGGTTTGCGGGCGGACGCCGCCGGGTCTCCGAACACTGCCGCCCTGCGGGCGGAGGCCGGCGACGGTTTGCGGACGGACGCTTCCGGAGGACGGATGTCCGCCGCCGCCCTGCGGGCGGAGTATGAGTCCATAGCGCGCGCGCTCCCGCGCATGGCCGCCGGATACGCGGAGATGCTGACGGAGCGCGGCCTGCCGGTCAATCTGGCCAACCTCAGGGACGCCGTTTCGGAAACGCTTTATCCGCCGGAGACGCGGACGGACGCCGCCGGCCTGACCGCGAAGCGGCAGCTCGCCGAGATCCGGCTGAAGCTCACCCACGAGGCGGCCAACAGGCTTATCGGGAAGAACGTCAGGATCGACATTTTGCCCCTGCAAGAGGTTCTGGAGGAGCTGCGCGCGGCGGAGCGGGAGGCCTGCGGCCGCGTCCTCAGGGCGGCGGGGGCGGACGACGGCTATGCCAACGTCTCGGCAATGGCGGAGCTCCGGGACAAGCTCGGCGGCTTCAGGCCGCTGACGTGCAACGTCTTCGCGGACATAATCCGGGGCGGCATCGAATTCAGCGTGAACGGCGTCCACCGCTCCGTCACGGCCGCGCGGCAGTCCGTGCTGGACAGCCTGGAGGCCTTTTCAACCGCGCCGGACCCCCGCTTCGGGGATTCGTTCAGCCTGGTGAAGGGCCAGTTTTCCGGTTTTCTGGCCGGCATCGGCGTGGAGCCCACGGACGCCGCCGTCCGCGCGGCGGCGATCCTCTCCAGGAACGGCATGGAAATCGGCGAGGCTTCCTTGCTGGAGGTAAAGGCCATCGACGCCAGGCTCCGGGCGGTGGAGTCGTCGCTCCATCCGCGCATCGCGGCGGCCATGATCAAGGACGGCCTTAACCCGCTGGACATGAGCGTCGACCGTATCCTGGAATACATCAAGACCTTCAGGAACGAGTACGGGAACGACCTGAACGGCAAAATCGCCGCCGCCATAGCCGACATGGACAGAAAAAGCGAACTCGGCCCGGGCCAGAGGGAGGCCGTCGTGGCGGTCTACCGCGCGCTGGGCGTCATCGGGAAAAACGAAAACGCGGCGCTGGGGACGGCGCTTAAAAGCGGCGCGGAGCTGACCCTGGGCAATCTGCTGGAGGCCGCGAAATACTTCCAGCGAACCGGCGCGCGGCGGACGGACGTGGACGTACTGATAGGCCGGGACTTCGGCGAGAGGGTGAAAACGGAGGCCCCGGAGGGGAACATCAGGAGGGCTCTGGGGGAACGCCGCGCCGGGTACGGCGCTCTGGTCTATGGGGAATTCGCCGAAAAAGCGGCCGGCGACGCCGAGGCTCTGGCAAAGATGATCCGGGGCAGGCCGGACTGGCGGAGCGCCCCGCTCGAGGAACTCGCCGCGGAGCTTCCGGAGGCCAACCGCATATCGGAGCGGGCCGCGGAGCTGGCGCTGAACAGGCTGAACGCTCTGGCGCAAACGCCGCCGGGGGTGGTCTACTGGATGGAGCAAAACGGCGTGCCGGTCACGCTCCAAAACGCCGTCGCCGCCCAAAGCCTGGCCGCGAACCCGTTTTTCGCGGAGGAGGCGCTGGACGGCCTGGACGAGGAGACAAAGGAAGAGATATCGGAGTATATCCTGGACACGGAGCTGTCAGCCCTCAAAAGCGGCAAAGAGCCGGCGGAAATACTGGCCGGGCTCGGACGCGCCCTGGCGGGGGCGGAGGACTTTGACGCCCCGGAGGCGCGCGGGCTAAGGCTGATCCAAAACGCGGTAAAGGTCGGCGGGTATATCCGGAAAAAAAATTCCTTCCAGCTTCCGATCAGGCTCCGCGGCGGCGTCTCAGGGCTGAACATGTACGTGCTGAACGAGGAGGCGCTCGAAAAGGGCGGGGCGAAGGTGTATATCGCGCTGAGAACCAAACGGCTGGGGACGGTCCGGGCGTATTTCACGCAAAGAGAGGATACGGCGGACGTGTCCGTCGGCGCGGAAAGCGCGGAGGCAGCGCGCCGCCTGCGGGAAAACGCGGGCGCGCTGACGCGGGGGCTGGCGGAGGCGGGCTTCGCGGCGGGAGAGATCGCATTCGGGGTTGAAACAGGGGTATGAGTACCCTCTGAAACCATTTATTGCCATCCGCGTAGGGGCGCGCATTGCGCGTCCGAGGACGGCCAATGGCCGCCCCTACATGGTGGTACGTTAAATTGGTTTTATATTTATAACCCTGTATTCATGCGGGTTTGGAGTTTCCGAGGGAACTCGGGTATAAGTCAGGAGGGCAACAAACATGGCCTTAAAAAGCGAAACCCTTGAAATATCGTCGGCGATAATCCAGTTCATCGACGACACCGACGGCAGAATGACAGAAAACAGAGAAATCGGCCGAACGGCCGAAAAAGGGGACAGGGGATATGAGAATAGCGTCAAACATACCGGCCTTGAACACGGTTTTATCGTTAAAGGCTACGGACAGGCTGCTCACGGACACCATGCAGAAGCTCTCCACGGGCAGGAAAATCAACAGCGCGAGAGATGACGCCGCGGGGCTGGCGATAGCGAACAAGCTCTCGATGCAGGTCATGGGCCTGAACCGTGCGAGCCAGAACGCGCTGGACGGCGTCTCTTTGATACAGACGGCCGACGGCGCGCTGAACGAGATACACGCCATGCTCCAGCGTATGCGCGAGCTGGCCGTCCAGGCCGCGAACGGCGCGCTTTTGCCGGAGGACCGGGCAAAGATACAGATGGAGATCGACAGCCTGTCGGACGAGATAACCGCCAGCGCCAACAAGACCGAGTTCAACAAGATGAAGATACTGAACGGGGAGGCGGACACGGTCAAGTTCAGCAAGGTGAATACGCCGGCGGGGCCGCGGATAGGCGACGGGTTCGCCGCCATAAACTACGTCTCCGACACGGTGCCGCCCGGGAACCTGAATTACACGATCGACCGGGCCGGGCTCCCGGCGAGCGCCGCCCTGTCGAACCTGAACTCGCTTCTGGGGAACGACTTTGTCTTTTACATCAACGAGGCGCAGGTCAGGATAGCAGGCGCGGACACCCTGGACGACGTCAGGGCCAAGCTCACGGCCGCGGCCGACCTGGCGGCGATGGACATAAAGTTCGACGCCGCCGGGAATAATGCTTTTATTGCCACCAAAAAGGCCGGCTCGGCCCAGACCGTGGCCATAACCGCCGGCGACCCGGCTTTTGTCCCGATCTACGCGGCGGGTACGGACGCGCAGATCACGCTCAACTCGTTTGACGGCGAAAACGGCGTCCCGAACGCGAACTTCCTGAACGGGGCCGCCGTGACGGCAAGCGGCAACGAGGTGACCATAGCGAGCTCCGGCGGGCAGGTCGTCCGCCTGACCGTCAAGGTGGTTTTCAACTCCGACCCCGGCTCCGCGGACAATTTCCTCTTCGGGAACGGGAGCGCGGCCGCTTCGCCGCCGTTTTCGGACGGGGCCCCGGCGTCCGGCGGCGCGGACATGACCGCCGAGATCAGGAGCTATGGCGCGATATACCTGCAGATAGGCCCGGAGTACAACCAGCGCATGAGCGTGCAGATACCCAAGGTCACGGCGGAGACCCTCGGCTTCGCGGAGTTCAAGGGCGGCGGAATTGTGCGCACCCTGAACTACCTGTCCCACGACGGCGCGACGGAGGCAGTCGGCATAATCGACAGGGCCATCGGCGAGATCTCCGGCATCCGCGCCAGGCTCGGCGCCTATCAGAACCGCCTCGACCAGACCGTCCGCAGCCTGGACATCACCGCGGAAAACGTCGAGCGCTCCAGGAGCCGCATAGAGGACACCGACATGGCTATGGCCATGACCGACTACACCCGGCTGAACGTGAAATACCAGGCGGCGATAGCGATCCTGGCCCAGGCGAACCAGAGGCCGCAGCAGATACTGTCGCTGCTGCAATAAAAAATTTGGAGAGATAACCAATGACAGGTATGTCAACCGATTACGTGGCGCGCGTCGCGTCTGCGACCCCGGCGCAGCTCGTCCTCATCAACTATGAGCTTTTGTTCGGCTTCCTGAAGGACGCCGAGGCCGTTGACCCGGAGTCGGAGGGCTGGCCGGACGCCGTCCAGCGGGTCAAGGGCGCGGTGAGGGTCCTGATCGACGGGCTGAACTTCAAGTACGACATCGCCCGCGACCTCTACGGGATATACCTGTATGTGAACAGGCTCCTGAACGAGGCCCGCGCGCAGCGGCGCAAGGACGGCCTGCGCGACGCGGGGAGGATCCTGCGGCCGCTCTACGAGAGCTTCGCGGAAGCCGAAAGGACGCAGTCCGGCGCGGAGCCGGTCATGGAGAACGCGCAGAAGATTTACGCCGGGCTGACGTACAGCAACGGGCGGCTGGA
>Ga0209629_10002621_pt1 | contig 12394 bp, 6 predicted proteins | sample TergutCu122P5_FD_187286 | JGI IMG/M metagenome (GOLD analysis project Ga0209629, IMG submission 187286) | Cubitermes ugandensis P5 segment gut microbial communities from Kakamega Forest, Kenya - Cu122 P5 (SPAdes) (version 2) | ecosystem: Host-associated > Arthropoda: Insects > Digestive system >...
AATGTAATATATATATATATATATATGAGGTAAAATAGCATGGGTTAATAGAGCCATATAAAGTAGAAATTTTGATTATGATAGAAATCTTATATGTTGGCAGTCATGTAGGAGTTGTAACTGTTGCAATATTATTTAAGATCCACTTCACTCAGAAGATGGGAAGTCTTTGTCATGGGACTCCTTTTATGGTGAATGTGGAGCACTCCTTATATATTGAGTAGAAGTGTAGTATTATTTTCATAGGAGATCTCTTAGATGAAATTGTGATGCAGGATTTTTGGTGCGTATATTTATCGATGTCTTGTTTCTTGTGTAGTTGATGTCATTCATGCAGATGTGGAAATAGTTTTTGAATTTTCTGTATAGTCACGTGGAATTTTATGTTTTTTTGTTTGACACTGATCACTTTTTACGTAAGGCAGTTGAAGTTTTGTATAATTATGTAGATTTTTATTTTTATTGGTTAGAATACTGATTTTGGTCCCTGACTGTTCTGCATAGTATGAATGCTGAAAGACTCTATTGCATTTAGACATTATTGGTCACTGGCAGATGAGTGGGTAGGAGACTAGCATTGTTGCAGTAATTAAATGTGCCAGTTTGAATCGTCGTGTTGGAATAAGTTTTTTTTTTACTACATTGTATTTGTGCAGATACACAACATTAAGCAGTTATTAGTGATGAATTTGATTTTGAAAGGATACATTTTTTCTTGGTTTTAAATTATAAACATTTGAACATGATCAATCCAGCACTGCTGCTCATGTGCAGACATGATACATTGCAACATTAGAAACTTTCATCAACATTAGTGCCAGCTTCTGTCATTTACGTGATTAATCCTTTTGACACCAGACTTATATGCCAGATGTATTATACCTAAACCCCAAATTTACATTAAGGAACATAGTCTTTTCATGTGTACTGTTGCAAAAAAAAAATGTTTCTTAAGATTTTGCCTTAAAATTTAACAAAATAAATTGTAGCAGTCTGTTTATTAATTAAGGTGGACAAAATTATGCACATATTTTATAATACATTCAGGCCTCTGAATTGTGTGCATTATCTAAAGTGTGGTGTGAGTATTTATATAACATACTCGAATTGCTGCCAAAGATACTTGGCACCTTCAATGACTATTTCATAACTAACTTACATATTAAATTACTATGTACAGTTTTGGTCCCTTTTCTTGCAAGTTCATTGTGGTGTGTCATTGTTCCAGTTTGTGATTCATCTTCTTCCACTTGTTCTCCATTTTGTTTTTGTAATTGCTGCTCCTGTTTGTTTGTTTAGCTGCATTTGTACCTATTGTCTTTCTAATATTTCATTGTCTTCTTTGTTGCTTTATACACTCTTCATTTATGGTTTCATCTTCAATTTTTCTCCATTTTTGAGATTCCACAGTTGAAAGTCAACTATTTATTGTACTTTTTGTCCTGTGTACCAGTAAAGTTATTGTCCACTTGTATGGCAAGAACAAAACAGATACACATAAGCAAGGTTTTGATTGCTCTGTCAGCTTTGGTGCAAGTCAGTGGTGAACCTAGGAAGTTTAGAGGGATTGAGGACTGTATGTTGCACTTCACTCCTCAGGACCCTTCGCACAGTGCCTCAGGAACTGTCTTGAAGCTATAACCTCAATTTATGTTTTAATCAAGTTTATTTATACATATTTAAACACACACACATGTACATATACATATATACATACTGCAGTCTGATCATTACATATTCATTACGCCACCAAACACATGTGACAGTGTAAGGGAACATTGCATTCCTTAAATATTTGTATTCTCTTGACATTGGATGCCAGTGTAAGCAGTAAGAACCTCATGTCCCAAGAAACTAGCCATGCCATCAGAGGCAGTAGTCGGACTGCTTCATAAATTTGTGTAACCTGATTGTTTCAGGAGTCAGAGTGGTTGGAGAGGGGAGGGGGGATGTTACATTCTAAATAAAGAAACTTGTCTTCCCACTTGAGAGGACAGCTTTATATATCATAGTGCATAGCAGCTGAGGGTTGTACAAGAACGTGCCTAATTGGCATGATCTTGGCGACAACTTCAGCTAACCTATGGCATTTTCAGCAGCCCACTGCAGGTCAGCTAAAGCTGGCATTTGGCTCCGAAGGGTTACAAAAATTTTATGCTTATAAAATAATTGAGAACAGGCATATGTGATGTTTTAATGTAGCTTTATATGATGAGTGTGTCTTGACAGTAGTTGTAATATTTGTGATTGAAACTGAATATTCAAACCCAGAATTGTACATGTTAATAGTCTGGGAACAGTTCAAATTTCAAACTGTTTGCACATACCTGCTCATATTATTGCTATTATATAATACATTTTGTACATTATACAGTGCTAGATGGCTTGGTCTGCTGTTTTTGTAAATTTCTTCTGAAGGAACCCTCACCAATTTGTGGTCATCATTATTTGTAGATGTTAGACATTAACACCACTATGGTCTGTCTTACAAGAGAAATGTCCATCTTCTCTGTTATCCAACAAGAGGTTTCCTTTTAGCTGTGAGATCAGTTTGGATCTTCCTGACATTTGCAAATTCCAAATGATATGTTTAGTAGTGTGGTAAAATTCCCAGCATTGTAGACTTTTCTTTGTAATTTCTAGCAAGTTAGAGGAATCTGTAGCAGTGTGAAGTAAATTGGGACTGTAGCTCTTAGCACCAGTTATGAGACTGGAATTGTAGAGAAGATGGCTAAAGGGGCTCCAGTGTTGTGTCAGGCTCAGCATACCAATGGTAGATGTGGTGTTGCTCTAAATAGTAAGAAGCCTCTTCTGTGTTGGTGCAAAAACAGAAGCTATATTTTGGAATTTCCATGTATGGTTTCTTAATGTAAAGCTTTCGCTTATTTAGTTTGCCATTCCTATGTGCCCTTTCTATTTGCCCATATCTCAGTTTCATGTTTTGTGTAGTCAAGGATTTCCTCCTGTAAATGTTAAAGTCCATGGTATATGTGACGATAGTAAACAATAAAATTCAGTAATACAGGTTTTGAAAAATAATATAAACACTTTGATGCCAAGAACTTTGTTGTGACTGATGATATGTATCACATGGATAGCAGGTGGTACATGTAATACTGCCACATAGTCATTACTGACATTTAAGCATTTGTCTCTTCATGGTACCAAGGCATGTATCCCAGCATAGAGGCAGTCATCTTTTCATTTAATTCAATGCTGTATAAGATCAGTAGTTCTGACAGCTTTGTTAAGTAATCTGGGGAAGATCCAGGTTTTCTGAATTTTGGTGCTGTGTTATTGGGTAAGTAATTCTTAACGTTCATCTGCAGGCTTAAACAGTCACATCCCAGAAGACTTTTCAGCAACTGCTGTGAGAACCGCAAACCTTCCAGCATAGGAAGTAGCAAAAGTATGGTGAAATATAGTAATTAAACATTGAATAAGAATAACTGGAACATTTGGGATGGGTAGAATTAGCTCTTATCCACTGTGCCTCATGTTAGTGAGCTCACAGTCTGTGGTCTAGTTGATTGTGCATCACATTATTGTGTAGTTATTTGGAGTGAGCACATAGCAGTTATGGCAACAGGTCTTTGCTTTCCTGGGTTGTTATGCAGTGGTACAACCCAGAAGAGCAAAGACCTCATCTGCACCATGGCAGAAGCCTGAAATTTTGCAAAATTATGTTTCTAATTCTCTGCACTGCTGTATACAGATTTTTGTTATGCTTTCCTCTGTTTCTTACAAAGACGAACCCTATCAGTCTCCTTGTTACCATGAAAGGATCAGGTTTCAGTTATATTATCCATGTGACCATTTGGTTGATTTGCATTGTTGCTGTGTTCCTAAACACTTAAATAGGAGTTTCTGAGTGAATCAGAAGGAAGACAAAACTAAATAAATGTCATGTGTTTGTAATTAGTGGAGGAGTGTCAGAGAGAGTGGGGGTAGACCACCATTACAAATTTGGAAGTCGGGCACTGAACCTGCAGATCTTCTGGTAATAGTGGTAAAGTGTCCAGAATGGGCGAAAGTTTTTGTCACATTGTTACAGTTGATGGATAATAAGGGAAAATAAGTAGATTGTAAACCATGAACTGCTACTCTTATTGTGCTGGTGATAATGTAATAGAAATGAATGTTCTGTTATGTGTGTTTAGGTGGTCAGAGAAGTGAGGGTAGGGGACAAACGTATAACATTATTGGCTGGATTGCTTACCCTTGGAATTAAAGGCATCATAGTCCTTTGAAATGCTAGCAGCCTTACCCAGTGACACAGCATTGCATTTGAATCATCAGCCACACTGCTGGATGAATCTCAAATGTTGCATGACTAGTTACATGTACAGTAGGAGTTTATACCTGGGGAAAGGACGGGTAAAATGCAGCATAGATAATGATGACTACACCTATCTGTGAAAGGTCTTATGAATATGGAGAAGATAGAGTCAGCACTTGTGTTATGCTGATGGAGAGAACATAATGGCTGTCATATACTGTTATTTTAATTTGAGAACAGCAATGTTGACAAAATTTATTTACCCGCCAGATCTAAGCATATTCATTAGCTGCATTATTGAATGATGCAGGAGAGTGGGTAGTGCCCCTGTTTTTATATTTAGGAGGTCCTGGTTTTGAATCTTGGCTCAGACCTTGAGTATCACAGTTTCAGTGTTTGAGTTTGTACTCAGTCCTAGGGCAAATGCTGGGATTGTGTCAGTTTAGGCTATGACACCTTCCACATCCTTTCCAATTCATTACACACTCACAATTATCATTTGTTGAAACATAGTGTGAGTTAAAAATCATGCTATAATGGCATAGTAATAAATAACTAGAGGGACCTTAGTTAATACTACATAAATTACGTACCAGGGTGCTGATAAGTCCTTAGCCCGACCAGGAAGGAAACATGATTTTGATTTTCATATATCCTATTTATAACCATAATTGGAGGAATATTAGTACTATTTATGTATATAACAAGACTAGCATCAAATGAAATATTCTCACCATCAAACAAAACACATCGGGAAGTAGGTCGGGCTAAGGACTTACCAGCACCCCTGTATCAATGGACATTTCGTATGACAATCCAAGATGAAAACTCTGTTCCCTCAACCATTATAGCCATCCAAAGTTGGACAGTTGTAAAAATGCAACAATGAAAGTTCAAATGATTCATCCCCAAGCACTGCAGATGGTACATAGCACATTACCCTCAAGTGGATATCGACTTCTATCCCAGCTCGGTTCCTTACCCATGTGTCATTCTTGCCCCAGCACTTGGATGCTAATCTGACAAACTTTTAAACAGTTCCATGACAGAGCACGGAGAACCATGACACCTTGCGAATGGAACTGGTGGAGAAATATAGCCTATTTATTGAGCATACAACTTCAAAACTTCCACTGTGAAGTGAGAGCATTTTAGCCATGTATCAGGGAAAGGTACTATATATGCAGGGGTAACTTTGGTTCATGTAATCCTTCCTTCTAGCTGTCACCAAGTATGTCTCAAGAGTAATTAGTACCTGTAAGTTCCTCTCAAGAATGTTAAATTCCATGTTCATAAGGACCTGCCATAGAACATCCAGTGCATCTTCTGAAGAAATTGCTCTCTGACTGACCATCTCGTAACCGTGGTGGCACAGATCTGACAAAATTTCAACCAAGCAGCATCTAGTGTTTTGTGTTTGTGTGTGTGGTTGTGTGTTATGGAGTAGAAATATTCAGAGTCTGGCTTTGTACAGTTTTCCCCCCTCACATATTGGAGGACAGCACTCCTTGCAGGGTTAGTCCTTGGTGTCACCCTTTCTCTGTCCCCATCAATGATACTATGATTGGGGTTCATCACCTGTTTATGGATCCTGTCTCTCCCACTCTCTCCCTCTCATCCACTAAACCATGTTTATTATCCACTTCCAGGCAGTTGCTGTGGAGTCAGAAGGTCAGTTGTTAATTCTCGATCACAAAGGCAACACGTGGCCACTTCAATTGGCTGAAGTCCACATTTTCAAAAATCCAGTCTTTTTATGGAAAACATTTGTGTGTCCTTTTGAGAGGATCTTGGCTATTCTATAACATTAGATTTGTAGGATTAGATTCCATGCAGTAGGACAATAGTGTTTGTGAATTTCTTTTATACACACAACATGTTTCAGAGAGTTTGAAGTATACCAATGATCAAACAATTGACCAAGGTTTTGATATTCTGAACACTAATCTTCAGTCTTCCAAATTGACATTTTCTTTAATTCATTTACTTGTAATTCCTTACAGGTGTGCACCTAGAATATCTCAATGGGGGAGGGAGAGAGGTGGCTGACCCTTAGGCTATACATAATTCATGCTTGATTTTAAAAATCATGTTACAAAAGTCGTATTTTAAGTGTAAATAATGTAACGCTGTTGGCAACTGCATTGATATGTATACAAATATAGTTACATGTTCCATGACTCACCCTATTTAAATCACAAATTCTAATATTCTTGGTTTTTCAATTTCATAAGAGACATTTTAAGTTTTTTATTTTATATTTAACAATTCTAACATACTAGTCATCAACCAATTTCAGTGGCTGATTTCGGCTGAGGGTTAAATCACGTAAAACTTTTGATATCATTGTGTCTACAATTTTTTTTTTTTTAATTTCGATTTGGGGGGCTGTAGCCCGGCAGCATCCCCCCCTCCTTTTAAATGCGCTCCCCGATTCTTTATATCGGCATTCTTCAGTAGTCCGAGTCATGTGTTACAAAATGTTAATCAGGGAGTGACGTGTATTGCAACGCACAAAACGGTCCCGTTTTTTCAGTTGGTTATCCAACATGCAGATATGTCGGCAGCCAGGCGAGTTGGTGCACTTGCACCATTTAATAGTTTATTAAATCAAAAATAAAAATTCTACAATGACAAAACATTGCATTCAGTTCCTACAGTTTTAGTCTAAATATTTTAATTGAACGATAGCTGTGTTACTTTCTTGCACAGCATTGATCATTAAAAAGTCTGGTCACTTGACACGTAATATGAACGAACATGCCAAGAATCCTGCCACCGCTGATGCCACGATTTTACATGCCCATAACCTATGTACGTACTCTGCGCCAAAACGGTAAAACAGGGAAATTTGTATGTGGTAAGAGAGAAATAGTTTCCTCCTGATCAACATTGCTTACAATGCACAGAACGTGTGTATGTGTGCGTGTGTGTGTGTGTGTCTGCCATATACAATTGATTATTTAGTTGGTGCACTATCTTGAATTTCATCTGGAAACTGTACGACTTGGAATAAAACGAGAAATATGTCGAACGATGTGGACGAGAGGTACAGTATGTATTTCGTAACGACAGACGATACTAGTGAATTGGCTGTATCCTACTCTCCATTTGGACAGACATACATTCTGTCAATTCTTATTTTCATTTGGCAGGGTGGTCGACGAGGTAGGAGCGTTGAAAGCTATTCTGATGGACGAGTTAATAGTGCGAAGTAATGAAAGGTTAGTTTTGATATTTAGTAGTATGTTTAAAGTGTTAACCAGATTTCATTTAGTTCTAATGGTTAACATCGGCAACGGAAATGCTTGTGTACCTTCAGAAAATCTCTCTAGTACTTTTTGTTGTAATTATGTATATAACAGAATATAATTCAATTTATTTACGTTCCATAGAGCCTTCTTTGGACAAAGTCGAGGATGTAGAACATGTATGTATGTAAAACGTCCGTCAAATATCAAATGCAGCATCTATTTGCCACCGCACTGTAAATCTAAATATATGTACATATACTGTCTTTTTACAGACACTGCATAACATGACACAGATGCAGTTATAAAAGTCGTATCATACACAGAACACTATTGAGACTAGATGTACAGTATTATGTAGGTCTAAATATGTGACAGGCCAAAAGTTCTGTTATGTATATCTTTATATAGTTTAAGAATTTTCATTTGAGATAAATTCATCCACATTTCTGTTGTGTATGTGATAATAAATGTATGTTATACTGTCACTTCTTTACAACATTATGTATTAATCATAAATAATATTTATTACAACAGCTTCACTTTATTCTTTTGAGCATTCTTGTTTTGACTGTTCAGGAGCCATCATCATGTTTCTGCTCATTCATATGCAAGTTGATACCCATTTTTGATAACAAATAACAGTGTTAAAAGTTTAAAATTAATAAGATTAAAAATAATTAATTTGCATATTTTGGTGTAAACTGTGCTGTACAGCAATTCCATTAAGTTTATTTTCCATTATGTTGTCTCATCATTAAATTGTTCTATTTGTATATTGTTTGTTAGTTTTGTCATGCTGAGAGTTAAATTAGGACTGTGCCAAACAAATAATGACAAAACAGCCAACAGAAAAGGAATGCATGGAAGAAACTGTACATTTTAATTTCAATTCCATTTTTACCTTGTTCATCTTATAGATCAACATACAGTAGGTATGGGATATGTCACAGTAATAACAGTACTTGAAATTCTACAATATGAAGGAGGTTTTTCCACCAGTGACCTGTGATGTTTTTTGAAGGATATATATTGACTATACAAATTTAAGATATATGGTAACGTAGAGTCTAATTTTACGCTTTTAATACTAAGCTATTTTTTGTAAGAGATATGTAGCAACTTCTGTGCAGAAGACAAAGAAAAAACCCATGTAACATTTGAAACATGTTTATCTAATAGAATGTTCAAGTGAATGGTGTATGTTGTAATAAGTAAGTGATTAAGTGTTGCCATTTACTACTGTAAGTTGTTCACTAAATAATTTTGCAGCTTTCTGAGGTTTTATTCCATCTCTGAAATCTTTGGACGTCCTAGGTATAATGCATAACTTTGGCTTTTGGTCATTAGGTTATTCTTGGAACGTGAGGAAGAATAAACTATACGAAACTTTACATTTTAGACTTAGTTGATATGCTTTATTTCATGGTGTGCTGACTATTGTAGTGTGAAAATCTTTCATTATTCAGTAATGTCAGTAAAAGAGTATGGTTTTTGGTCTGGTAAGAAGGTAGCAGGAAGATCTTGGGTCATACTGAAAACATTCTGTATTTTATCCTGCATATTTCACCCCCCACCCCCTCATAGCACTGAATATAGTGTAATGATATAGTTTATAATTGCTGTGTATTTGGTTATTTGTAGGTTTTTAGTGATGCTGTCAGTAGCTCAGACCCTAGTGCCAAAATATCTTTGTGGAACAATATTTTCCCATGTGTGCAACATAACACTCAATGTTTCAAGCTTAAATTAATATTTTAAAATACTACAGAGATCACATGTGTTCATAAAATGTATTTTCTTCCTTATTCCTCATGTGGTTGTGCTGTTGTTTGCCAGAATGAATTTGGGTGTCATTCCACTTTTTTTAATGATGAATATTCTTAATTTTGTAGTGGTTACCCAGTTGCTGTTGAGACAGTGATATTCCCTTCTACTGCGGATGATACATTACAGCAGTATGTCTGCCTCACATTGGTGGTTGAGTTACCTCCTGGCTATCCAGATGTAGCACCAGTTGTTTCACTACGTAATCCTCGTGGCCTGGATGATTCAGTGCTTGGCAGGATAGATAGGGAAGTAAAAGAAAAGTGTGAAAGTTATTGTGGTCAAGCTGTCATCTATGAGCTTATTGAGGTATGTTTGCAGAAAGACAGACACAACCTTAAGCGCCAACATGGATTTATTTATTTCATGATTTGTCTACATTTTACAGCTATTCTCATTTGTGTACATTGTATGGAATAAGTATTATCATGAAATAAAATTCAGTCTGGACATTTCACATATGAATGCCTTTTACAGTCCATGAACTGAAGATGTTCAGCCATTCCACATGTTTATACTGTCCTTAACCAACAGAGTGACTTTATTAAAGGGGTTATTTCCTACTCTGAAGGTTCCAGGTTTCATTCTAGCCCTAGAGTCTGGCTATCATAATGTAGTTATTCATGAATCCACAGTTCTCCAGGCTGTTGTTGGAATAGTATCTTAAAATTGGCCACAGTCACATAATTTCAATAGATTTATCACATTCACTTATCAGTTATGTGCTGTAAGCTTGATGAGGACGTGTCATTCAATATACAAACAACTTGATTATTAAGCTGTTCAGTTGGTATTGTTTAGCTACTGTACTGAACATACTTTTTGAATACCTTGCGTTTATAATTTTATTTATTATGAGATGTTATTTTTAACTTTTCCTACTACCAAACTTCTGTACATTTGTTAGACTTGATGTAGAACTTGTATGATCATGTATTAGTAGCCAATTTTATATTTATCTCTTAAATCTGCTGAGTGAGTGGAGGGTGGTTTCCTATAAGCAGTTTTTCTTACTGAATTGGTAGGCATTTAGGCTTATCTCCATACCACATTTTACATGCCTTACTCCAGTGGTTCATAGGTATTGCCACCATTACAAGAGCTCAGTATGGATATCATGCAGTCACCATGTTATTGTTTTACAGATTATTGGACTTACACAGGAATACTGCTTTGACAGTTAGTCGACCTTAAAGTTACCTCAACAGTCATTGGCTGTTGTTGATGATCTGTTGCTATATATTATTTGAAGACCCTTTTACTGAAGTTGACTGAGCTGCAGCTGCTGTTGCTACAGGTTGCTGCACAGTGCTTCTTTGAAGGATTTCCTAGGGGTAAAGTACTTAAAGAGAAACATCCTTCCTGTTGACTTCTTGGTGAAAGACCTCAGGAGTTTCCTTCATTGCATTTTCTTTTTTTGTGTGACTCTGAACTCGGTAGTTGGCAGAATGGGGTCTCTGTTTCTGTTTTAAGCTGCAGTTTGTGCAGCTGGGTGTAGGTTTCCTACATCTCAGCTTTACAGCAATCTTGGTGAAGGTAACTGCTTCTTCTGCAACACAGACATTGAGGTGGTTGCCTATAGTGTGTCCAAATATGGCCGAATTTTTTACATTTATGATTGTGTTAACCTTTAAGTGGGGTGGCATAGTGGTTAAGGCACTGTGCTACTAGTCGGATGGTCCCGGGATCAATTCCCGGTGGTGTCACTGGGGATTTTTTCTGTGGCTCCACCCGGCGGAACCATGTGCCCTGAGGTCAACTCAGCCTCTGAAAGTGAGTACCAGGGATTTCTCCTGGGGTAAAGGCGGGCAGTGCGTATGGCTGACGACCTACCATCCTTGTAGTGCTGAAACGTCAAGAAAATCCGGGGACTTAACCTACCCGGAACCCCTTGGGCCACCTCGGCCTGTTGCGGGAGACCTTTACTTTACTGTTAACCTTTAAGTGACCTGCATTTACATCTGTCACATCTGTGTTTGTGTTGTGCAAGCACTCATAAAAAAAACCCCTAGAAACTCATGTATTTCTACAACAAGGAAATTTACTACATCTTTAAGGCATGCTGCATAATCTCTGTTTTATTTTCCAGAAAATGCCATTTATTTCATAATTTTATCCTTTTCTTTTCAAATAATATTCACATTTTTCTTAAACCATATGCTAAAATTTAAATGCGAACCTGATCACTGAAAGGTTACAACATTTTGAGCCCTGGATTTCTCCACCCTAATTAATATGCAGTCCAGGCTGGTCAGTTTGAAAAGTTCTTTTTGTTTTTGGTCCTTGGGTAAGGTTACAGTGAACAGAAAGAGGTTGACTCAGCAGTTCTCATTACAGCCTTTATGGATTTCCCTGACTTTGGTTGGAAGGTGAAGTAATACAGTTCATAGTGTCAAACAACTAATATGGGAGAAAAGTCAGACCATTTCTGAGGTCACCATTGGAGCTGTGTGTATGCTTAGAACTCAAAATTTCTGTACAATGTAGATTTTAATATTTTCTGGAGGTGATTTAGCTTTGCTGCTGACATCAGCACCAAGGAGGCAGCCTATCTATCTTGGTTGAGGGCTCCTGCTGTTGTTTTTTTGTGGTTGCATTGTGTTCTGGATCATCTCTGGAGTTTTTATTACTGACCTCAATGATGTCAGTGGGGCAGGTAGTTGATGTCTTCTGTGGAGTAGCTTTCTTGCTGCTTCTCACTTGATGTTTGTCAGATGAACTGCTGTGGTTTCTCCTCCATTGTCCATGGCTGCCTTCATCAGGTCCTTCCATTTGGAATGGTTCTTCTGTGGTTTTTGTTTTGGTGGGGCTAGTTTTACTGTTAGTCTTTCACAAGATGGTCCTTAACCCTTAGGCTACTAATGTCATATATATATGGAGCTCCTAGTAAAGCCAGAAATGCTAACGTCGCATATATATATGGACCTACGTTTGGCAACGCTGAAACAGTCTCTTTCTATTTGCTGCACAATGTTTTAACACTGAATCAATGCAGAGAGGTTTCCTGTGTCACATTTGTGTGTAAACACTTTGCCAG
>Ga0209629_10002625_pt1 | contig 12385 bp, 10 predicted proteins | sample TergutCu122P5_FD_187286 | JGI IMG/M metagenome (GOLD analysis project Ga0209629, IMG submission 187286) | Cubitermes ugandensis P5 segment gut microbial communities from Kakamega Forest, Kenya - Cu122 P5 (SPAdes) (version 2) | ecosystem: Host-associated > Arthropoda: Insects > Digestive system...
GCACTCCTTCCTGGAATGGATTCTCCGCTCACGCCACCTACACCGCCGGCAGTGAAAACAATCTTGAAAACGCAAATATAGTGACGGGTACCGGGGTAACAGACTCCTCTGGCGAGGGCTATGATCTGGCTCTGTTCTATCACTACAAGGGCCTGGGCGCGGCACTAACGGGGTGGATCGTGAATAACGCCAGTTACAATGTCGCTGGCGGCGAAACCGGTCTGGCCGAACATAAAGGGTTGCAAGCCATCGTCAATTATGACTTTGGTTTCCTCAAACTTTATGGCCATTACGTGACGGGTCGGTATTCCGGTGGCAATTACGAGAACGTCACGAAAAAAATGTCGGATGCCGACGGCTGGGACTTCAGCGCCAAGGTTCCTTTCGGCAACCACACCATCATGGCCAGTTACGCGAGAATCGACGACAAATCGAAGCTTGATCAGGACGGTTCTTTGTTTGGTATCGGCTATACCTACAAGCTCTTCGACGCGACATGGCTGTACGTCAACTGGGGCAAAATGTTCAACAGCAGCAAATCCGCCTATAGCCTGCTGAACGGCGGCGACTTGGTTGGCAGAGTTGTCGAACCTGGCTTCAACCCGGATGGCGTCATGATGGGCTTGAATACCAAGTTCTAGAGTATCTTCGCTTAAGAATTTGCTCTAGCTTTAGTCGAGGGAACCCGCCCGAATGCCGGGCGGGTTCCTGGCGTGGCTTCCAGATCGCACAACCAGGCTTTGCGGACCGAAATATTCTCCGCCTTGCCATCTTTCGAGAAGTCCATCGGCGCCTCTATTTCTCAGGCCTCTGCTGGTTAGATAGATAAAGAAGGGCTTCAAGAGCGCCGCCGGCCACTGCGCGGGATTTATCAGAAATCGTAAAACAATGTCCACGTTCTACCCGGGGGTCAATGTCCCCTACTTTCATCCCTTTGTGGACGCTTAAACCACTTTTTAACAGCCCTCGTAATACTCCGCTAATAGTAGCTGTCAGCGGGATGCCTTCAACCAGAGCTACCAGATCTCCCGTGCACACTTGATCGCCGATTTCTTTCTGGCCATTGAAAAGTCCGGCAGCCGGCGCCCGCAGAACGCGTTCTTCTCCAGAACCGCCTATGATGCCGGGAATTCCGGTATTGGGTTCGGCGGCGCCGGTTAAAATGACCCGGCCTAAATTATGTCCTCGTTTAGTCTCTATTACCCCATGCACATCAATTCCGGCGGTAAAACCCGGTCCCAGTCCGATGACCACCGGCGCTTCGTTGATGTTGGTGCCCAGGTTCCTTTTGGCCAGTATGGCATCAATTACGACGGCAGGTTTTAATTGGTTTACCAGGCTCCAGTTTGGGTCCACCGCCACTGCGATATGGCCTTTATCTAGGATGGCCCTGACTCTATCCACGCCGGCAGCCAATTCAGCGGTTACCTCTTCCACAGTATAGTTACTCCGGTATATTGCCTCGGCAAAAGATACTGTGCGGCGAATTACCGTTGGCTGTTCAATGTCCAGCATGACTATGGAATATCCGCATCTGGCTAGCCTGTGGGCGGTACCGCTGGCCAGATCTCCGGCGCCTTTAATCAGTACCAGGTTATTGTTCAATAGTATTTGCTCCTTGTTCAAAGCCGGTCAGGCGGCGATAATCTTCCCAGGTATCAATATCAAAAATTACTCCCATATCGTCAACTTCAACCTTAGCCATCTGGTGGTGGCAGCACTCAATAATTTTGCGGGCTCCCATATCGCCGCTGAGAGTGAGCAGGGCTGCGAACATTTTTTGATCAAATAGTACGGGATTGCCTCTTTGGCCCCGGTAAAAGGGCGCCGTTATGTATTTTCCACTCAGGCGATATTGGGCAATAATTTTATCAATGGTGGAGGTCTGTAACAGTGGCTGATCAGCCAGTGCAAAAAGCGCCGCCGTGGCTGAATTCCCCAGTCTGGTCAATCCAGCTTTGATTGAGGTGCTTTGACCATTTGCATAATCAGGGTTATAGACGAAATCAACGGGGAAATGCGCGAGTTTTTCCCTGACTTCCTCAGCCCGGTGTCCGAGAACAACAATTGTATTATCTACCCGGGAAGTGATGAGTGTTTGAACGGCGGCTACTACCAGCGCCTCATTCCGGTAAGGCAGAAGCTGTTTAGGCGTTCCCAGGCGGGTGGAAGTTCCGCCGGCTAATACCACAGCGGCAATCAAAATAACAATACCTCCATTACCGGCACACTTTCTCTGGCGGCGCCAATGATTACCCTTTTTGCTCCGCCTCTACCGAGTGCTGCCGCAATTTCTCGAGCTTGGCTCAGTTCCTCTGGTAGTTGGACTTTGTTTATGAAAGGTGTCCAGCGGGTGTCTTCTGGGATATTTTTGCGATATCCATCGGGATGCAGCAGTACCGTCGCTACCATCGCGGGGCTGACCAATTCGTCGCCCCGGGCTCCGGTCAATCGGGAAACTATTTCAGGCCGGTGTACATTTTCCTTGTTCAGCGGTTTATGCAGGCAATCTACCCCCACTACCGGGATTATCAGTGTGGTCAGCTTAGGAATCACCGGTTCACCAACCCGGGGAGCCTTAAACGGTTTACGGTTCGCCCCATCCGCTTCAACCAGCACTATGTCGGCGCCGGTTTCCAGCAGCAAATCGGTAGAATCTTGATCAACACCAATAATCTTTCGGTCGGATGTGAGACCGAATCCGGCTACAACAATAGAACAGGTCTTAAAACTATTTTTAACAGCGGAACCCAATACATTCATATTTGGCTGGAGTACCGTGTCAATTTTTGGTGTGGGAGCCGGCGCGAAAATACGGGTGGTGGTCGTTAAAACAACTTTGTATCCTAAATTAGCGGCTTCATAGGCAATGGCAAACATGGTGGTAGTTTTTCCCCCGCCTCCCACCAGGGCAACGACTTCACCCTTGTGTATTTCAAAAGCGTCAAGCAGGGAGCCCCATATTTGCGTGCTCATTTTTTAAAGTACTATATTCCACCATACAACAACACCAGAGGATTGTTACACTGTGCACCCCGATGTCGTTGAAAAAGCATTTTAGTTTTCTTTATTACTCGCCTTTTTTTCCTTTAGTGCGCGCCATACTTTTTCGTAGCTTAAAGGCAGACTGTTAACCCGGATACCCATGGCATCGTAAATTGCATTGGCGTAGCAGCCCATAGTGGGAATAGTGGCGCCTTCACCCACTTCCTTAACTCCCCAGGGGCCGGCCGGCTCATAGCTTTCCACTAACTCGGAGTTTATCTTGGGCATATCCATGGCCGTGGGCATTCGGTATTCGCTTAAGTTGGGATTGAGGATTTTCCCTTTTTCGTCAAAAAGCACCTGCTCCCAAATCGACTCGCCCATACCCATGAACAATGCCCCGTGCACCTGGCTGTGCAACAGACTCGGGTTAATAACCTGGCCGCAGTCGTGGACATCCCATACTTCTTTGACATCGATTTCGCCGGTCTCTTCATCAATGTGAACTTCACTGATTTGAGCGGAAAAACTGTACGCCGGCGAGGTGCCAACCGCCGCGCCTTTAAATGTGCCGCCAAGTTTGGGTGGGGTATAAGAGCCTTTGCCCACCAGCGGTCCTTTACGAACGAAAAATTCCCTGGCCACTTCGCCGAAAGGCTTCGCTTTTTGAGGATCGGAAAGGGAGAAAATGATGCTGTCTCGACAATCTAAATCTCCAGCCTCTGTTTCCATCATCTCAGCAGCCACTTCCAGTAGCTGCCTTTTGACCTCTTCACCAGCCTGTTTCACGGCGGAACCGGACATTAGGGTTTGGCGGCTGGCGTAGGCCCCAAAATCGTGGGGGGTCGTTTCGGTGTCTGCGGCAACAATTTTCATATTTTCATATCTAAAACCCATTGCTTCCGCTGCCATTTGGCAGAGCACCGTATCAGTTCCCTGGCCGATATCAGTGGCCATGGTATATAAAGTCGCCGCGCTACCGTCTTCATGTACTTTGATAATCGCTGACGCTTGGGGCAAATTGGTGCGATAAATGGGATAACCGGCGCCGCTTACGAAACTGCCCACGGCGATGCCGATGCCTTTGCCCTTGGGCAGTTGGCCCTTTTTCTGTTTCCAACCCGATATTTCTTTGGCTTTTTCAATGCATTCTGTAAGTTCGCAGGAATTGACCGCAAAATCATTGGGTGTAACGGTGTTGGGCTGGCGGGCGTTTGCCAAGCGCAGTTGTAGTGGGTCCATGCCCAAATCCGTGGCTACATTGTCCAGATGGCATTCAAAGGCGTATCTGGGTTGCGGTGCGCCGTGTCCCCGCTGAGCGCCGCAGGCCGGCAGATTGGTATAGGCCCGGATCATGTCAAATTTGAAATTTTCAAATTCATAGGTCAGGGGGAGCATGGCGCCGGCGTAGTAGGCGGTAGCAATACCCAGGCTGGTATAGGCGCCACCATCCATCATGAAATTGGCGTGCACTCCCAGTAATTTGCCGTTTTTATCCACCCCAGTGGTGATTTCCATGATTTGCTTATGGCGGCCCCGGTTGTGGGCGAACATTTCGTGCCGGTCGTAAAACATCTTTACCGGTCGGCCGGTAAGCTTAGAAAGGGCGGCTCCGGCAAATTCCAGTCCGGTGGGTTCCAGTTTACCGCCGAAACCGCCGCCGACATAGGTTTTAATTACCCGTACATCGCCCATTGGCAAACCGAACTCGCGGGCAATGTAGTACTGAAAATAGTGGGGCGATTGGGTACTGGTGTAGACGGTGAGTTTACCGCCTTCCCAGATTGATATTGCCGAATGGGGCTCAATGGGACACTGGTAAGTCCGATTTCCCTCAAAGCGGTCGGTGCGAACGTGGTATGCTTCTTTGAACGCCTTTTCCACATCACCGAAATTCTGATGAATTTCCACGTTAACATTCCTGGGATATTCGTCGTGTATTTGCGGAGCGCCCTCTTTGATTGCTTCCTCAGGATCGAAAACCGCAGGCAGGATTTCGTAATCAACCTTGATCAGTTTGAGGGCCTTATATACGGTTTCTTCGTCCAGAGCGGCTACAGCGGCCACTTTGTCCCCGACAAAACGTACCTTGTCGCTGCAGAAAATACTTTCATCCCAGCGGGCCGGGCTGATACCGTATTTCAAAGTGGGCACGTCTTTGTGGGTGATGACTGCTTTTACCCCGGGCATTTTTTTTGCTTCTTCAGTATCAATATTAAGTATCCTGGCATGGGCGTGGGGGCTGGTCAATATTTTGCCCACAAGCATGTTGGGAAATTTGAGATCGCCGGTATATTTTGCCTGACCGGTCACTTTCACCCGACCGTCTATTTTCGGCACACTTTTGCCAATTACTGAATATTTTTCGGCCACGGCACTTATTCCTCCTGATAATTCGTTTTATTCGTTGGCGGCAGCCAGGATAGCCTTTACGATATTCACATAACCGGTGCAGCGGCAAAGATTTCCCGCTATGGCTTCCCGTACTTCCGGCTCCGTTGGGTGCGGATTCTTGGTCAACAATGCCTTAGCGGACATAATCATGCCTGGTGTACAGTATCCGCATTGTACCGCGGCCTTATCAATAAAAGACTCCTGAATTTTGTCCAGATTTTCATTAGCGGCCAAACCTTCAATGGTAATAATTTCCTGACCGTTCGCTTCTACCGCGAGGACAAGGCAGGAATTGACAGGCTTGCCGTCCATCAAAACAGTGCATGAACCGCAATCTCCCCGCTCACAGCCTTTTTTGGTGCCAGTCAAATCCAACTCGTCCCTGATAAAATTGACCAGGAGAGTATTCGCTTTTACAACTCGGGTATAGTCGTCCCCGTTGATTTTGATTGTGACCAGATATCTGGTGACACCGTTGTTGTCAACTAAGGCCTGCATTTACCGTCTCCTCTTTTTTACACATGTCCTTCATTGATGGCTTTGCGCAAGGCACGCCTAGTAAACACCCTAACCATGTCCCGACGATACTCTTCGGAGCCGCGAATACTGGATCTTGTTCTGCATTCCCTGGCCGCGCAAACGCCTGCCGCCTCCAATAGATCGTCATCGACGGTGTGGCCGCAAATAACGGCCTCGGCTTGCGTGGCCCGCATAGGCGTCGGAGCCGAGGCGCCCAGAGCGATGCGAGCCTTTTTACATACATCGCCGTTCATTTCGACCGCTACAGCTACCCCAACCACCGACAAGGCTCCGGAACGGCGCAATCCAAATTTAATATATGTGCTTCCCGTAAAAGGACTGTCGGGAATGACAATGTGAGTGATTAACTCGTCTTGGGCAATTCGAGTTGTCCCAAGACCCGTAAAAAAGTCTTCCAAAGCCATAACCCGTTCGCCTTTGCAACTGGCCAGAGTTATTGAAGCCCCCAGGGCGATGAGAATGGGCGGCAAATCGGCTGACGGCACCGCATTGGCTATATTCCCACCGATGGTACCGACATTTCTTATTTGATTGTTGGCCATATGGTGAGCGGCTTCGCATACGGAAAGATATTTGTCTTGCAGCAGTTTGGAATTGCAAATGGCGTTATGGGTAGCCCTGGCCCCTATTACCACACCTTTTCCCGCGACGTATTCAATGCGGGTCAATGCCTCAAGCCGCTTGAGCGAAATAAGTATTCCCGGAGCCGTACGACCCTCTTTCATTTTGTCTAACAGGTCGGTTCCTCCCGCCAGCACTTTTGCCGCCGGGCCCTTTTCCGCCAGCAAGGCACATGCTTCCGCTACGCTGGCCGGCATGTGATATTCAAAATCAGGCAGATACATTGTCTTAAGAGTCCTCCTTGGTATGGGATTATCCTATTTGGGACAACATTCTCTATTGGAATACAGTTTATTCGTGGTCAAACATTACCCTGACGCAACCGGTAACGCTGAAGTTTACCAGTGGCGGTTTTAGGCAAAGCATCGACAAACTTAATCCAGCGCGGGTACTTATATGGGGCAATTTTATTCTTAACATACTGCTGCAACTCCTGAGCCAAGCTGTCACTGGACTGGTAACCTTCTTTCAGCACAATAAAAGCCAGTGGTTTAATCAATCCAGCTTCATCGGCTTTGCCCACAACAGCAGTTTCCAGCACAGCCGAATGCTCGACCAAAGTACCCTCGACTTCCAAAGGAGAAACCCAAATACCGCCTACCTTCAGCATATCGTCACTTCGCCCTACGGGCCACCAGTAGCCGTCCTCGTCTTGATAGTACTTGTCTCCGCTATTCAGCCATTCGCCCACCATGGTTTGCTTGGTTTTGTCGTGTTTATTCCAATAATACGCGGCAGAGCTATCACCTTTAATATACAGGGTGCCGATCTCACCACGGGGCACTTCTTTACCCTCTTCGTCCATCGCCTTGAGCTCATAACCGGGGACTGCCAAGCCACTGCTGCCCGGCCTGACTTGTCCAGGAGGGTTGGAAGTAAAATTCTGGCACATCTCTGTCGAACCTATGCCGTCCAGTATTTCAACGCTGAAACGCCGCATCCAGTGATGATAGACCGCGGCGGGTAAAACTTCTCCAGCCGATACGCAAAGGCGCACCGAGCTGAAGTCATAAATTTTCTCCGCGTCTTTGATTTGCAACATATTATTATACGCTGTAGGCACACCGAAGAACAGGGTGGGCCGGTATTTTTGCACCATCTCGAAAATATTTTCTGGCAGCGGGCGCCCCGGATACAATACTGTGGCTCCCCCCACCAGGAAGGGGAAATAAGAAGAGTTGCCCAAACCATAAGCAAAGAAAAGCTTAGCCACCGAGAAATGTATATCGTTCGGCCCCATATTTAAAATATTGCGGCCAAAAAAATTAGCGCAACAAAGCATATCGTGCTGCAAATGCACCGTTCCCTTTGGCGCTCCCGTTGAGCCGGAACTGTAAAGCCAGAAGGCCACGTCGTCTTTGGACGTTTCCGCCGCTGTCAAGGCGGGGGAAGCATCGGCGATTAAATGATTGAATGCGTGGTACCCTGTTTTTTCTTCGCCCACCACGATAATTTTTTTAAGATATTTCAATTTATCGTTAATTTGTTCCACTTGAGGCAGCAGTTCGGCACTGACAATCAATACCCTGGCCCGGGTATCGTTAAAAATATATTCGTAATCAGGCGGAGCCAGCAACGTGTTAACTGGTATGGGTACCGCGCCCATCTTTATCGCGCCAAAAAAAGTATAGACAAATTCCGGGCAATCCAACATCAAAAGTAAAACCCGGTTTTCCATCTCCACACCCAGATTTTTAAGAGCATTGCCGGTGCGGTTCACCATTTCAGCCATTTTGGCGTAAGTAATTTGCTGATCCAAGTAGTAAATGGCTACTTTGTCCCCGCGACCGGCTTCCAGATTTGTATCGATAATGGCGCTTGTCGCATTGAAAATCTGAGGAAATTCCACATGAGTAATCATATACACACCTCACATTTACTGTTATCCGAATAATCCGGCGCTGATCCACATTGGAACGGCCACAACCAGGGCAATCATACAGGCGATGAAATAAATAACGCCGTATACGGCCAAGTGGCTGTTCTCCCAGACTCTGTCGCCAGCCATCGATCTAGTCATCATGGCCCACATGTTTTGATATGCCATGAAGAAGCAGTTCGCCGCCATAACGAATAGAGGCACCCATACCAAGGGGCTGATATTATAGGATTTTTGGATGGCCGGAAGTATCGGCACTAGTATCGCCATTGTCGGAATAAATATCGCCACATCAACAAATCGCCACAGAAACATAAAAATCATAATGCCGAACGCAAACAACCAGGGATTAGTCGCGATAGGGGCCAGGGCTGGAACAACGATTGCGGCAAGCCAGCCTGAAATTCCGGTTTCCTTAAAAATAGCGCTAAAACTGAGCGCCATGGCGATAAAAACAATTAAATCCCAGTTGACGCCGGCGTTGAAATCTTTAGCATCCAAAACTCCGAACAGGAAAAATAGGAAAACAGCGGCCAAGCAAACGGCGGCGTCCGGGAGATGATGAATTTTGTTGGTAACAAACATAATGAAAACGATTACAAGTATCACTCCGCCAATAATTTCTTGACGGCTCATTTTTTCTTTGGGTTGGTTTTTAATCTCGTCGATAGCGTCTGCCGGAAGTTTCTCCTTCGGCTTCAGCACAAACAGGCTTCCCGCTATCAAGAGGACCGTCGTTAAAATCGCCGGTATGAAAAACACATTGAACCAACTATTGAATGTGACAAGGCCTTGAGTTTCCGGAACCGTGCTAAACATTCCAGAAAGGATCGGCCCGTGAAGCGAGCCGGTCAGCCACCCGGTACCGGGAATGAGCGCCATAGCAAAGGCAGTCAGAAGAATCAGCGAGTTTCCTTTTGATCCTTTTTTGAGTTGACACAGTTCACAGCATTGCACGGCTATCGGAACGGCAATGGCAACTCGAACGGTAATGGACGGAGTCAAAATACTCAGGAACACTCCGATCAAGACCCAGGCAAAAACCAAAGATCCATATGAAGGTTTAAACAGTCTTATAATCGCCAAGGCAATTCGTTTTCCCAGCCCAGTCTTTTGCAGAGTATAACCAAAAAAAAGCGCGGGCACCAAAGTCCAAATCGCAGGCTGGGTGAAGCCGGAAAAGACAGTCGCTGGTTTCAAACCAATAGCAAGGGCAAAGAAGGCCAAAAACAGACCTCCAGCGGAATAAAATAAATTGAATGGCTTGAAAATCCAGATACTCAGCGTAATCAGGATCCCTCCCATCATGATCTGACCGATATCGCTGAGGTGCCCGGAAAAAGGCTTGACCACCATGATGATGACTGCGATCAATACCAAAAGCCCGCTCCCCAAATATGAGGGTTGTAGCGCCCCAAGAATACCATGGCCTTGTTTCATTTGATGTGCCTCCTTAAAATTTTTGTGGCGTTTTACCTGGAGATAAATAGTCGACCATGGGAAAACCTTATACCCCAAATCGAGTTGCACAATACAAATTCAGGAACCGGAGTGCTGAGAGCAAATAATCTATCCGGACTTTTAGCACGTGATCTGTCTGGTCAAACCCGACGCCTTTCGTATCTGGTAGCACGGGAGTGGAGATTTCCCGCTTTTCCAATTTGCTATTTATGAGCAAAAAACGTGCCATTCATTAAACAGGTTGAAGATGCTGAATGTATATAGTATTTTCATAAATTACCTCGCCATGGGGCGGAAAATACCGTTCCATTTGCTGGTATTCGGCAAATGGAACAGAAATCAGGGTGCGCCATGCTAGTTGATGAAAACGAGTTTTTCAAAAACGCCACTTTGAAGATCTGCGGCAGCCTCAATCTGAAAGAGGCACTGCATGACTGCCTGCTGTATGTTCGCGAATTCATTCCGGACGCGCTGCATATGAGTATGCATCTCTATCATTGGGATGAAGGGACAGTGGAAACCGTGGTGCACACCAACCGCCCCGTGTGGCCGGGTGAGCCGATAAAGACCATCGTCAGCCAACAGGGGCGGGACTTGGTGGTGCAGCAGCGGTCGCTGCGAATCCGTCGCTTTGACCGGTACGAGGATTATGAGGTAGGACGAAAGATCGCCGCCAAATTAGGCCTCCTTGATCTCGCCACGGTTATTTTTGACTTGGTTCTCAACAAAACCATGCTTGGCGCCTGGGTCGTCGAGAGCGTCAAACCCCTGACTGACGAGCATGTCCATCTCCTGAGCCTGCTGGTCAAGCCCTGCGCCATTGCACTCACGAACAGTATCCGTTATCACGAGTTGCAACGTTTACAAGAACTGCTGGCTGATGACAACCACTACCTGCAGGAAGAACTTCGTAAAATCTCCGGCGAGGAGATCGTCGGCGCTAACGGAGGGTTACGGGAGGTAATGCGACAGGTTCATCAGGTGGCACCGCTCGACACACCTGTTCTGCTTTTGGGCGAAACCGGCACTGGTAAAGAAGTGATCGCCAGTACCATTCATCGCTTGTCGCAGCGGCGGAACGGGCCATTTATTAAGATCAACTGCGGCGCGATTCCGTCAACGCTTTTAGACAGCGAGCTGTTCGGTTATGAAAAAGGCGCTTTTACCGGCGCGACGATGAGAAAAAGGGGGAGGATCGAACGGGCGCAGGGCGGCACGTTATTCCTTGATGAAATCGGCGAGCTGTCGGCGGAAGCGCAGGTGCGCCTGTTACGGGTGCTGCAAGAGAAGGAATTTGACCGGGTCGGCGGCAGCGAGACGATAAAGGCGGACGTCAGGATAATTGCCGCCACTCACCGTGATCTGGCCCAAATGATGCAGGAACAACGGTTTCGTGCCGATCTGTTTTTTCGCTTACAGATATTTCCCATCACGCTGCCGCCGTTAAGAGAGCGTAAAGAGGACATCCCCGATCTGGTTGCCTATTTCATCTTGAAAAAAGCCAGAGAAATGAAACGGCGGCGCATCCCCACCCCGACCGAAGACGCCATGGAACGCCTCCTGTGTTACGACTGGCCGGGCAATATCCGCGAGTTAGAAAACACGGTCGAGCGGTCGTTGATTCTCGATACCGATGACCAGATTTTCTTTTGGATGGTCGGGGCCTCGAAGCGAGAGGCGGCGATGGTGCAGCAGAAGTCAGATATTGCCCCGATTCAAGAAACAGCGGCCCTCGACGAGGTAATGAAAAGCCATATCCGCAAGGCCCTCGATCAATGCCATGGCCGTATCGAGGGAGAAAAGGGAGCAGCCCGGCTGATGAATATCAATCCCTCGACCCTGCGCAAGAAAATGCGGAAACTGGGCATCAGCCGGAAAACGGCCGTTTAAACCATTGCGCTTACCCCGCCCATTGCCAGGCGTAAAGCGGCGGCATGAAATTCGGCGCCTGAAAGCAAAGCACCGAAAAACACCGCCCGGAAAGCATTTCATCAGTTCAAGGGAGCCGCCATGAAAAAGGCCGTCGCGGGCGCTGTCGCGCTAATCATTTTTGGCGCCGCCGTTTTTGGGTTGTGGCGACATTTCGCCGCTCCTTCCGCCGATGGCTCAAGCCTGCGCTTATCCGGCAACATCGAAGTCACCGAGGCGCATCTGTCCTTCAAAATTGCTGGGCATTTGGAAAAACGCTTGGCCGATGAGGGCGACACCGTCAAAGCGGACCAGCTTCTGGCCCGGCTGGACGAGCGCGATCAGCTTCTGGCCGTGCAATCGGCGGAAGCGGGCCTGGCTTTGGCCAAGTCGGCGCTCGCGGAACTGGAAGCCGGCAACCGCGCCCAGGACATCGCCGTCGCCGCCGCCAGCCTGCAACAGGCGCAAGCGGCTGACCGGACGGCGCGGGCGCAGCTCGACCAGGCCGAAGGCGATTTGAACCGTTACCGGGCGCTGGTGAAACAAGGCGGCGTCAGCCAGCAGCAATTTCAAAGCCAATCGACGGTCGTGACCACT
>Ga0209629_10002626_pt1 | contig 12384 bp, 8 predicted proteins | sample TergutCu122P5_FD_187286 | JGI IMG/M metagenome (GOLD analysis project Ga0209629, IMG submission 187286) | Cubitermes ugandensis P5 segment gut microbial communities from Kakamega Forest, Kenya - Cu122 P5 (SPAdes) (version 2) | ecosystem: Host-associated > Arthropoda: Insects > Digestive system >...
TGCTGCCGATTTTATTTCCGAAATAATCGTAAGCGCGGAGATACCAATCGCCGTCCCATCCGTGTTTCTTAATTGCTTCGACCATTCCGTTGATGAATTTTTCGGCACGACCGGCTTCTTCGTTTTTCCCGATTCGGCGGCAAAGTTCTACATAGTCGCGCCCGCAAACGACGAATAATCCGGCAATCATCAGCGATTCGGCTTTTGAGCCTTCGGTTTTGTTTTCGGTAGTTTGAAACGATTCGTCCGGATCCCAAGAAAAGCAGTTCAGGTTTAAGCAATCGTTCCAGTCGGCGCGTCCGATGAGCGGCAGCAAATGCGGACCTAAATTATTGATTACATGATCGAAAGAAACCGTCAAATGATGAAACAGCGTCTTTTCCGATCCCTCTTGATTATCGAAAGGAACGGATTCGTCAAGAATAGAGAAATCGCCGGTTTCTTTCAGGTAAGCAACAGTTCCGAAAATCAGCCACATCGGGTCGTCGTTGAAGCCTCCGCCGACGTCGTTGTTTCCGCGTTTCGTCAGCGGTTGGTATTGGTGATAACAGCCTCCGTCGGGGAATTGAGTAGAAGCGATGTCGATGATGCGTTGCCGCGCCCGCGCCGGAATCTGGTGAACAAAACCGACTAAATCCTGATTGGAGTCGCGGAATCCCATTCCGCGTCCGATGCCCGATTCAAAGAACGAAGCGGAGCGCGAGAAATTAAAGGTAATCATACATTGGTATTGATTCCAGATATTAACCATCCGGTCTAATTTTTCTTCGTGGCTTTTCAGTACATAAATGCTTAACAAATCATCCCAATACGCTTTCAGTTCATCAAAAGCGGCTTGCACTTTGGCAACCGTATCGAATTTAGCTATCGTAGCTTTCGCCATGCGCTTATTGATGATTCCTTTGGATTCCCATTTATCTTCGCGATTTTCGTATTCCACATAACCCAACACGAATACCAATTCTTTTGTTTCCCCCGGTTGCAGTTCTATTTCAAGATAATGCGATGCAATGGGCGACCAGCCGTGAGCGACGGAATTAGCAGGTTTTCCTGCTATTACCGCTTGCGGATCGCGAAACTCGTTGTATAAACCGATGAACGTTTCCCTGTCGGTATCAAATCCCTGAATCGGCGCATTGACGCTGTAATAGGCATAATGATTCCGCCGTTCTTTGTATTCTGTTTTGTGATATATAACCGAGCCTTCGATTTCCACTTCGCCCGTAGAAAAGTTGCGCTGGAAATTTTCCATATCGGTAGCGGCGTTCCATAAGCACCATTCGGCAAAGGAAAAGAGTTTGATTTTTTTAGTTTCCCCGGTCTTGTTTGTCAATATCACTTTTTGAACTTCCGCCCAAGTATTCAGCGGAACAAAAAAGAGAACTTCCGCTTCGATTCCGTTCTTCTCGCCGGTAATCGTGGTATAGCTCATCCCGTGACGGCACTCGTAGCGGTCTAAGTCTGTTTTACAGGGTTTCCACCCCGGCGACCAAACCGTACCGCCGTCGTTGATATAGAAATACCGTCCGCCGTTATCCATAGGAACGTTATTATAGCGGTAGCGCGTAATCCGGCGGAATTTAGCGTCTTTATAAAAAGAATAACCTCCGGCGGTATTAGAAATCAGGGAAAAAAAGTCTTCGTTGCCCAGATAGTTTATCCAGGGCCATGGCGTTTGCGGATTTGTAATCACATACTCCCGCCGTTGATCGTCAAAATATCCGAATTTCATATTGTTTAAATTAATATTCAACAAAAATACTATGAAAAACCGAAACGTCAAATAATGTCAGAGATTTTAGTACAGCAATGATGAAAGGTGCAAGTGAGACTCCCTTATCGCTAAGACGCAACCTCCTTGTTCTCTACGTATGGCAGAGCTATATTTCAGCCAGAATTTGACTGATATCTTTCGATGTGATTTTGAGAAAATCTTTTTCCAAAGGGGTAATAAATACGCCGCCTAAATCAACCGCAGCCGGACTGATTAAAAGGTTGGCATCTCCTTCGGCAAAATAGCAAGCCGGACGGTGTTTTTTTCTCGGGAAGAGACATACAATCCATTTTCTGTTTTCATACCAAGCAAAAATATTCAACATCGGTTCGTCATCCTCCGGCAGCAGAGGCAATGAATTGCTGATTTGTCGGAAGCGATCGAGCAATTCGTCCTTGTTATTTGATTCAAAGGTAATGATATTAAGTAAGTTTCGATTTTTTTCTATCGGAAGAAAGCCTTTGTTTCCTGCTTGAAAATGGAAATGGTCGGGGGCTGATGCGCCGCACTTCGGTCCGTTATAAAAAACGATGAAATCGTCTAATTTTTTCGCTAAGTCAAGCATATCCCCGAAACGGGAAACAATGAGTTGAGGTGTGTGTTCTACAGCGGGTATAGTTAAATGTCGCGGAAATATCGGATAGGGATTTACCAATATTGTGTATCGCTCGTTGAAAAGAATCCCTCTCTGCTCCGGAGGACGGTTTTCCGCACACAGAAAACATTTTCGTTCGCTGAGGGATTGAGCATCAACCTTGGCTGCCGAAGAAACGATACGAGACGGATTATATTGGACTTTATATACGCAGTCATCAACAAATAAGGTTTTTATTTCGACTTTCTCTAATGCTTGGTAATTCTTTCGGGCAAGCTCCCAATTTGTTAATTGTTCGTCAAATAATCGGCGGACTTCGGTTTGTGCCATATTATCTATTCTCGAATTACTCATATTTTACATCCAAGTTCCAACTCCATTGATCGAAATAAATATTTCCACCGCACCATTCCAATTCACCCCGTTGGAAATCAACCGTCTCACTCCGCAGATAAATCTTATTCGGAAAAAGCGGTTGAGAGAAATCGCTGTTCACAGTCCAGCGATAGGCGTCAATTCCGTTTATATAAAAATATTTTACATCATCGTTATCGGTAAAAGTATTTATACCAAATGATTGATCCAACGGTATCCAACCGATTCCTTCGATATAATATTCGCACCAATCGTGCATATTCACTTTTCCGGGATGCATCATGAAACCGCTTTGCCAACGGGTTGGAATTCCGTTGTAACGCTCCAAAGTCATAAACAGCAAAGTTACTTGCCCGCAATCGCCATGCCCGTTTTCCAAAACATATTGCGGAATATTTTTCAAAGTCGAATATTCTCTCGCTCCTGCCCATGGAAAATTATTATTTACCCACTCAAATATTTTTTTTACTTTTTGATACGGGTCGATTTCATCGCCGATAATTCGCTTAGATATTGTTTTTATTGAATCGGAGAATACTATATGCGGAGGACGTTCTGAAGTGTAAGTTTTATATAATTCGCTTTGCGTATCATAAGGAAGAATAGTCTTGTTTTCCAGATTAAACCATTCGGGCGCATATTGATATGAAAATTCAACAGTAAACTTCAAAGGTTCGTCTTTCCTTGCAGCTTTTTCCATATAAATAGACCGGTGAGCATATTGCGCAGGTGAAATCAGATAATTGCTGTCATTAACCGATAACAGTTTAACATTTGATTGTCGGCAAATATCTTCACGCGGATAAGGCAACCAGCATCTTACGATTTCTCCCGCAGGAACGGCATTGGGCTTTAAGGTTATTTCATATTTCACATGCATTTTAACGGGAAGTGCTTGCGTTTTTCCGATTTTTACCGGCGTATTAACTACTTCCGGTAAATGTACCCGTAAAACAGATACGATATCGCTATCGGATTTATCGACTTCATTTTTTCGAGTCTTTGCGTCTTTATCCAAAAGAAACAAATTGGAAGCTGCACGATTGAAATACCATTTTTTACCGTCAATTATTTTATACTCCAATGCTTTGGAATTTTCCCATTTCATCAGCATTTTGTCGTTCATATCGGGATAGTATTTGCGAATGTATTCTTCGACGTCTGTTTTACTTTTTCCGAAATCCAAGCGAATCCGTTGCATAATATCTTTCCGAGCATTCAAAAAGTATATCGAATCTGCCGGTAAATCATTTTCGGCAATAAATAAGTTAATCAATCGGGTTGCATTAGTAAAGTTACCTGCGGCTTCTTCAGCGTCAATTTGTTTCATGTCCACTTTTGCCGAATGAGGCGAACAAGCGAATAAAAGTGCTGTTAGCGTTAAAATTGAAAAATATTTCATGGTCATGTTGTTTTTTACAATTTTTCAATTCCAATACCGGGCATATCAGATAAGATAAGTTTGCCGTTTACAACGGTAGTTCCTTTAAATATATCATTACTTATCAGCAGATTGCCGTCTAAATCCGCCCAATCTGCAGCCGGCGAAAGTTGCGAAGCCGCCGAAACAGCGCAGGAAGTTTCCGTCATACACCCGATCATCACTTTCATACCGGCAGCGCGAGCAACGGTCAGCATTTTCCAAGCTTCGCGCATTCCAGTGCATTTCATCAATTTGATGTTTATGCCTGTAAAAACGCCTTTTAACGGAAGAACGTCGGTCAGACGTTGACATGATTCATCGGCAAAAACAGGCAGCGGACTGCGTTCGGTGAGCCATGCCGCATCTTCAAGATTATGCTTCGGCAACGGCTGTTCAATCATAACAATTCCTCTTTCTTTGAGCCAATTTATCATATCCAAAGCATAATGTTTGTCTGTCCATCCTTGATTGGCATCAACGGCAATCGGTTTATCGGTTACCGAACAAATGGCTTCAATCATTTCCTTATCGCCTTCGCGACCTAATTTTACTTTTAAAATATTGAAAGAATCTACGGCTTCTTTTGTTTTTTGCTTGACTGTTTCCGACGTATCGATTCCGATGGTAAAAGTGGTTGAAGGTGCTTTCGATTTATCCAAGCCCCAAATTTTATGCCACGACTGCCCCATGATTTTTCCGATCAAATCGTGCAAAGCAATATCGACAGAAGCCTTTGCAGCTGTATTATTTTCTGCAATCTTATCGATATTGCCGAGTATATCTTCCAATTCAAAAGGACTTGCAAACCGGGTCAAATCAATTTTTTTAAGAAATTCAAGAACAGAGGCTTGCGTTTCTCCCAAGTAGGGCGGAAGCGAGGCTTCTCCGTATCCCGTGATTCCGTCGTATTCGATTTCGGTTAAAACCACAGGCGTTGTTGTTCGTGAAAAATTGGAAATAGTGAATACATGCCTCAACTGCAAATCATACGGACGAAAAGTCAGTTTCATTGTTTTACTTCCCGAGAAAGGCTTTTTTACCTGTTTCGCTTGAGCCGGAAAGTTCAGAGGTAAAGGCATTACCATTGTCGTTAATGCCGCTGCTTTTAAAAAATTACGTCGCTCCATAATGGGTTACATTTATTTTTGAACTTGATATAAAGGATTATCTTTTATTTTCCAAATACCTTTGCTTCCTACTGAGCCGATGATTCTTCTCACACGAACAAATTCACGGGTATTCAGTGAATCAAAATTCGATTTATCGGGATCTAAACTGCTGATTCTTATATATCCGGAAGCCTGTATAAATTCTTTATTTCCTATATATATAGCCACATGACGAATATGTTCTCCCGCTTCGCTTGTCGCTTTTTTACCGAAAAACATCAAATCGCCGGGACGAAGCCGGTCGTATCCTTTGCTGATATCCACCGGCGTTCCGGTTTGGGCTTGTTGTGAGGCGTCGCGTTTTAAAATAACTCCGTTTTTTAGGAATACTGTCTTTGAAAACCCGCTGCAATCCATGCCTTTTACTGAAGTTCCGCCCCAGGTATAAGGTATCCCTTTCAATGTTAATGCTGTTTTAACAATACTTTCTTCGGTCAGTTGGCGAGAAGATTGCCATCGGTCGAATAAAGCGGCTTGTGTTTTCAGAACGTATGCTTTTCGTCCGTCGGGATATGAAACATGAAAAAATCTCCTGTTTTCGCCTTCGAATTTCAACAGGTCGCCAAATACCAAATCCGAAGAACGCTGCTTGTGCTCGTCCGGTATTTCGTAAGCAAAGCCGAATTCATCGGTGAAAATCACCTTTTTGGCGCTTGTCCAACGGTTGAAATCTTCTTTATTCATTTTTACAAAAGCACTCGGCTCAAGCCAGACGACATAACCTTCCGGAGATTCTATCTGCCACCATCCTTGATGTTGCAGTATTTTTACGGGCATACCCAGCAAAAGTTGAGTCCCCATTTCCACTTCAAATTTCCCCTCCGTTCTTCCGTCAGCAACCGACACTGTGATTACGCCGTATTTTAAGCTGTCTGCCGGTGAATTAGCGTGTGTATCGGAAAAAGTCTGAGCATTACTTTCAAAACAAAAAGATATTTCGATAAAAAATACCGGCAAGAGTAGTAAAAATTTGTTCATCTGTATAAAAATATCTGCATTAAAGTGTGCACAAAAATATAAAAAATTTTCATCATATCCGAATCCGAAAATTATACCTTTTGCAATTTGAAAGATTTTATCTACTTTTGCAAGCAAAAAATTAATTATATGAGCTATTTAATAACTCCTAAAGCATATAAGTCTCCTTTGAATAAAATTGAGACAGAAAAAGGAATTCAGGAAATCAAAGATTTCTTCCAGCAAAATTTATCGTCCGAATTGCGATTGCGGCGAACTACCGCTCCGCTTTTTGTTCTGAAAGGGACCGGTATAAATGATGATTTGAGCGGCACGGAAAGAGCCGTTACTTTTCCAATCGGGGATATGAGCGATGCTCAAGCGGAGATTGTTCATTCCTTAGCCAAATGGAAACGATTGACTTTAGCCGATCTCGGTATTGAACCCGGTTATGGTATTTATACGGATATGAATGCCATCCGTGCAGACGAAGAATTGGGAAATCTCCATTCGCTTTATGTTGATCAATGGGATTGGGAAATGGTTATGCGGGAAAATGAACGAAATCTTGATTTTCTCAAGAACATTGTTCGGCGAATCTATACTGCGATCTTACGTACCGAATATTTGGTTTACGAGATATATTCGGATTTTAAGCCTCTGCTTCCCTCAACCATCCATTTTATTCATTCGGAAGAATTACTCCAAAAATACCCCGGAAAAACGGGAAAAGAAAGAGAAGATGCGATTACCAAAGAAAAAGGAGCCGTCTTTATCATCGGGATCGGTTGTCCGTTGAGCAATGGAGAAAAACACGACGGACGCGCTCCCGATTACGACGATTGGACGACAATTATCAACGGATTGCCCGGACTAAACGGCGATATTCTTGTTTGGGATGAGGTTTTGGGACGAGCTGTTGAACTTTCTTCGATGGGTATTCGAGTCAATGCGGAAGTTTTGGAAAAACAACTGATTGCATCGGGAACCGAAAACCGCAAGGAGTTATATTTCCATAAGCGATTATTAAATAACGAATTGCCGCAGACTATCGGCGGAGGAATAGGTCAATCGCGCTTGTGTATGTTCCTTCTGCGCAAAGCGCATATCGGTGAAATTCAAGCGAGCATCTGGCCTCCAAAAATGCGGGAAGAGGCTCTGAAAAACGGAATTGCTTTGATATAAAAGAAAGAGAAGTTTTATGAATAACTCTCCTCGCATCGTTTTTATGGGGACTCCCGAATTTGCAGTCGAAAGTCTTCGCAAATTAGTAGAAAACGACTACCGAATAGTCGGCGTCGTAACTACACCCGATAAGCCGATGGGAAAACATCACAGCGTGTTGCAAGTTTCACCGGTGAAAGAATATGCATTATCGCAAAATATTCCTTTACTTCAGCCGGAAAAATTGAAAGATTCCGTTTTTTTGGAACAATTAAGCGCTTGGAATGCAGACCTGCAAATTGTAGTCGCTTTCCGAATGCTTCCCGAAGCTGTTTGGAATATGCCTCGTTTAGGAACGTTTAACCTGCATGCTTCGCTGCTCCCGCAATACCGCGGCGCGGCACCTGTTCAGTGGGCAATTATAAACGGAGAAAAAGAAACGGGTGTTACTACTTTTTTTCTTACTCATTCGATTGATACGGGAAAAATAATCGCACGGGAACGAATTCCAATCGGACCGACCGATACGGCAGGAATCGTTCACGACCGTTTGATGCGTTTGGGAGCGCAATTAGTAATAAAAACAGTTGATACGATTAGTACAGGACAAGTCAATCTTATAGAACAAGAAACATTAGTAGTAAATGAAAGCGATTTGAAATCCGCTCCGAAAATTTTCAATGAGACCTGTGAGATTGATTGGAATAAAACTACCGAAGAAGTTTACAACTTTATAAGAGGGTTATCGCCTTATCCCGCCGCTTGGACAACTTTGCAAACAAATAATGGAGAGCCGATTCACTGCCAAATATTCGAAAGTGAAAAAATTATTCAAGCGCATCAACTGTCGCCCGGATCAATCGATTCCATCGATAAAAAATGTTTGAAAATAGCGACATCCGACGGGTTCATTCAAGTGAAAAGTATTCGACCGGCAGGGAAAAGACGGATGTCGATAGAGGATTTCCTGCGAGGAAATTCATATCTTTTGTTTGATTGAGAATGTTAAATCTTTACTCCTTTTACTTGCATCTCACAACTAAGACAATCGAATTGCAATTGCAGACGATTTTTTCCGGAAACGAGAAATAAAGGCTCTTTGAAATCCGATGAATCTTTCTTTTCCTTTTTGCAAAATCCTGATTGATACAGAATACAATGTTTGGTAAACATCAGCGGAACGTTCTCTTGCTTTTGAATCTCGAATGCCGGCTCAATCTCCTTTACTCCGCAACGGCGATAAAATGCTTCTGCATTTTTGTTGGCAACATTTCCCGAATAAGTTAAAATTGATTGAGGATAAACCGGCAATAATGGAGGCTTTGTTCTTCGAGGTTGTACGTAATTTATTTTACGCGCCGACAACAAACGTTCGATTGTTCGCCGTTTCAAATCGCTTAAAACCGACGAAGGAATAAACGGATTTTTTAATAAGGAAATTGTCAACTTATTCAGTTCAAAAGGCGTATTGCCTAATTTGGATAATTGTTCGCGATAATTGGCTTGCTGATCTTTTTGAGCCGACTCCTTGGCAAACGGGAGCGCAACCGTCGTCCGGCAAAAGTCTTCGTCTATTGCCGTCAAACTGAAACCGAAAGCGTTTTCCGTCAGTTCAAATTCAATTCCGATTTTCCTTTCCGCCGATTTTTTAGAAAGCGTTTTCTCAAATTCATGGTCATAATTCCGGTAAAGCGGCGTTCCGTGATAAAGCGCCGGCATTTCGGCAGGAAAGATCTTTCCTTCCTCCGCTTTATTGACTCGAAATCCCTGCAATTCTTTTTTCCCATTGATGAAACAAAGACCGTCGCCGTTATGAACGTGTTTCTGTCCTGAAACGGTAAAATAATTCCGGTTCAAATCCTTGACATTTCCAATCGGTTCGCCCAATGATTTAGGCGTTTCGGGCGAAGCGACTGTCCGGTTTCTTCCGGTAAAAAAGTAGGTAGTAAATCCGCGATTAAAACTTTTCGCCGGGTCGGGAACAAAAAAAGGAATCGAACGACCGGAAGAAGCCCGGATGTATTCCGGTCTCTTTGCAAAAATTTCATCCAGGCGTTTTCGGTAATAGGCTGTAGTATTTTTCACATAACTTACTTCTTTCAAGCGCCCTTCGATTTTCAGCGAAGTAACGCCGGCATCAAGCAAATCTTCCAAATGTTCCGACAGATTCAAATCTTTCAGCGACAACAAATGTTTGTTCTGAGCAAGAATTTCCCCGGTAGCATCTTGTAAAGTATAGGGCATACGGCAGAACTGCGCACATTCGCCGCGGTTGGCACTTCTTCCTGCAAGCGATTGACTGATATAACATTGCCCGCTGTATGAAACGCATAAGGCGCCGTGAACAAATGCTTCCAATTGAAGATGGGTTTGTTCGGCAATCGCATTAATTTCGGATAAAGAAAGTTCGCGAGCCAAAATGGCACGTGAAAATCCGGCTTCTTCCAGAAAGCGGATTTTGTCAATATTTCGATTGTCGCATTGGGTGCTCGCATACAGTGGAATCGGAGGAATCGAAAGATTCAAAATGCCCATGTCTTGAATAATCAAAGCATCGACTCCCATTGAATACAATTCATGAATATATTTTTCCACTACCGGAAATTCGGAATCGTAAATAATCGTATTAAGCGCAACATAAACCTTTGCCCAATACCTGTGAGCATATTCGGTCAACTTTCCGATATCTTCCGGCGAATTTCCTGCGCTTGCACGGGCGCTGAATTGCGGAGCGCCGATATAAACCGCATCTGCGCCATGATTGATGGCTTCTGTTCCAGCTTCCGAATTTTTAGCGGGAGCTAACAACTCGATTCTTTTCGCCGTTTTCATATTTCAGACAAGAATATCTCCCAAAAGCTCAATTTCTTCCGGATTGTAAGGAGTGGATTGATAGACGTAATAATTCAGCCAGTTCTTAAACATCAGATGGGCATGAGCGCGCCATCGAACGATGATATCTTTTTCAGGATTATTATCCGTATAATAATTAATGGGAATGTCGATAGGCAGATTCTTTCCCAAATCGCGAAGATATTCCGTATGCAACGTATCGGGAGAATATTCGGAATGTCCGGTGATGAAAATCTCGCGTCCGCCACGCGACATGACGATATACACTCCTGCATCGGGCGATTCGGAAAGGAGATTCAAAGCCGGAACTTTCAAAATATCTTCACGTCGCAGTTCGGTATGCCGGCTGTGAGGGACATAAAACTCATCGTCAAATCCACGGAAAAGCGGAATATTCGGATTGTTAAGCGTATGCTTGAAAACGCCGAACTTTTTCTTGCTTAACGGATATTTGGGAATCCCATGAAAATAGTAAAGTCCTGCTTGCGCCGCCCAACAAATATAAAGCGTCGAAGTAACATGGCGGGCTGCCCAATCCATTATTTCGATCAATTCATTCCAATAATTAACGTCTTCAAAATCGAGCATTTCAACAGGAGCGCCGGTGATAATCATCCCGTCGTAATTCGATTTACGAATATCTTCAAAATTCTTATAGAAAGTTGCCAAATGTTCTTGGGATGTATTTTTACTGTCGTGCGTTTGCATTTTCAGCAAATCCGCTTCGACCTGAAGCGGGCTGTTGGAAAGCAGGCGTACAAAATCCGTTTCGGTAGCGATTTTGACCGGCATGAGGTTCAAAAGCGCCACTTTCAGCGGACGAATATCTTGCGTGGAAGCGCGTAAATCGTCCATCACAAAGATGTTCTCTTTCTTCAGCGCTTCTACAGCCGGTAAATTGCGAGGTATATTTAATGGCATAAATAGGGAATTAAGATTGCAAAAGTAAGGTTTTTTGCTGTGGTTTCAAAATGGAGATGAAAAGAAGATTGTTTCATGGATAAATATACATACAATACATATACTTAGGATATACTTGGTATATACTTAATATATGCTTGATACGGATTAGTAACGTGTCACATACTGCAATCAATGAGCCTCCAACCAATTATTCCCGACGCCGCAATCGGCAATCAGGGGGACTTTCAGTCGAGCGGCGTTCTCCATTTCATAAACGACAATTTCTTTCACTTTCCCCAATTCATCGGAAAAAACGTTGAAGTTTAATTCGTCGTGCACTTGCATAATCATTTTCGATCGAAGTTTTTCTTCTTGAAATCGCCGATGAATTCGATTCATCGCTACTTTGATAATATCCGCAGCCGAGCCCTGAATGGGAGCGTTGATGGCGTTTCGTTCGGCATATCCGCGAACAATGGCATTCCGGGAATTAATGTCGGGAAGAAAGCGTTTCCGGTGGAAGATGGTTTCGACATATCCGTTTTGGCGCGCTTTTTCAATACTTTTATCCATATATTCTTTCACGGAAGGGTAAGTAGCAAAATAGGCATCGATAAGTTCTTTGGCTTCGCTGCGGGAAATACGCAGTTGTTCGCTCAACCCGAAAACGGAAATACCGTAGATAATCCCGAAATTGGCGGTTTTCGCTTTGCGGCGCATGTCACGTGAAACCTTGTCAATCGATATATTATAGATTTGAGCTGCCGTAGAGGCGTGAATATCTTTCCCGCTGAGGAAAGCGTCAATCATATTCTTATCCTCACTCAGATGAGCCATAATTCGTAATTCGATTTGTGAATAGTCGGCAGACAAAAAAAGACTGTTTTCATCGGGAATAAATGCTTTCCGGATTTCTTTTCCTTCTTCGTCTCGAATGGGAATATTCTGAAGATTCGGGTTGGTCGAACTCAAACGACCGGTAGCCGTAATGGTCTGGTTGTAGGTTGTATGAACTTTCCCGTCTATCGGACTGATTAAGGTGGGGAGTGCATCGATATACGTACTCAGCAGTTTTTTGATTTTCCGGTATTCCAATATCTTTTCGACAACCGGATGCTTTGATTTCAGATTTTCCAAAACATCTTCCCCTGTAGTATATTGCCCTGTCTTT
>Ga0209629_10002627_pt1 | contig 12383 bp, 11 predicted proteins | sample TergutCu122P5_FD_187286 | JGI IMG/M metagenome (GOLD analysis project Ga0209629, IMG submission 187286) | Cubitermes ugandensis P5 segment gut microbial communities from Kakamega Forest, Kenya - Cu122 P5 (SPAdes) (version 2) | ecosystem: Host-associated > Arthropoda: Insects > Digestive system...
GGTCGCCGACCATCCAGCTTTGGGCGGGGTCGAGGTGGTCGCGGGCGAGCATTTCGTGGATGTAGCGGGGCGAGGGTTTGCGGTAGAGCGAGGGTTGGTCGGGGGCTTCGGGGGCGATGCAAATGCCGGCGAAGAGGGGCGTGCCGAGGGAGAGGAGTTGTTCCATGCGTTTGTTGCAGCGGTGGGTGTCGGCGAGGGTGTGGTAGCCGCGTCCGATGCCGGATTGGTTGGTGAGGAGGTAGAGGCGGTAGCCGAGTTGTTGCGCGCGGGCGAGGGCGTCGCGCACGCCGGGGATGAGTTCCACGCCGGCGGGGTCGCTGAGATAGTCTTTGTCGTAGATGAGCGTGCCGTCGCGGTCGAGGAAGAGGGCTTTGTTCAGCGGCGTCATTGTGGCTGTTGTTATTGTGTCAGGAAGCGCACGGCGACGATGCGGGCGGTTTGCATGTCATACATGATGGTGAAGTAGCGGGCGTCGCCTTTGTCGGGCATGGTCATGGCGGGGGTGGCCAGGAAGGCGGCGGCGTTGGGGAGGGTTTTGTGCATGGCTTCGCCGAGGATGTAGCGGTTGTCGGCGGGGCCGGCGCCGGTGTAGCGGATGTAGTATTCGGAGAGCGGATACGGCGGGATGTTGTCGGGCAGGCCGGTGATGCGCGCGTCGGCAGCGTAGAACATGCGTCCGAGTTTTTCCTCAAGGCGGCGGATGTCGTCCGTGGTGGGAGTCCAGTAGGCGTCGGCGCCACGCGCGCCCACGGGGGTGATTGCGTAGCGGGCGCTTTTGGCCGTGAACGTGGAGGCGCAGCCTGTGTGGAAAAGGGCGAGCGCGAGCATGCCGAGGAGCGCGAGTGGCGTGAGTGTGGCGGGTTTCATTACGTGAGTGTGGCGGCTGATGTGATGCGATGCGGTGGATTACTATGGTGTGCGTAGTGGGACAGCAAATGCCCATGAGCGCAACTGGAAGTAATGGTGGCAATGGTGGCGTGCGCATCCGGCTTTGGCGTTGGATTTATTGAGGCATTGACAATGTCCGGCTGTTAGTGAAAAAGCATTAACTGTTAATTTGATATTAACCTTAGTCTATCTGGAATTCAAAACCCATGGCCGCCGAATCTAAAATAAGGGATGAGCCGCCGCACCTGACGATCAAGCGTCTGGCGCGCGACTGGCATGCCGTGGGCGCGATGATGCGCATTTATTGTCGCAACTATCATGGCGTGCGGCATGAGGTTTCCGGCAAGGCGGAGTTATGCGCGGAGTGCAGGGATTTGTTGGATTACGCGGGGGAGCGGCTGGATCAGTGTCCGTATGGCGCGGGAAAACCGACTTGCGGGAAGTGCCATGGGCATTGCTTTGAGCCTGCGCGTCTCGAACAGATGAAAAGGGTGATGTGTTACGCCGGGTCATTCATGCTTTTGGAGCACCCGATTATGTTTTTGCTGCACTGGATGGATAGTTTTCGCGGCAATCGCAAGAGAGCGGTTCGCGCAAAAGTAGAACTATAAATCGCGGCCGTTTTTCACGGTTGGACGAGGGCTTGGAGGTGGTCGAGCAGCATGGCGCAGGCGGCGTCGGCGATGTGCTGTTGCACGGCGACGCGCGATAGCGTGGCGGGGCAGTCGATGCGGCGGGCGAGGTTTTTATAGGCGGCGGAAAGCGCAATCCATGCGAAGGGGCGCGTGATGTTTTGCGCGGGGGCGGGCTCGGCGTAGCCGGTGGTGGCGAGGGCGATGTCGGCGCCGAAGAGGCGGCGCGCGCCTTGGGCCATCGCGATGGCGACTTGTTCGGAGACGCAATTCACGGGCGCGGCGAGTTCACGGGGGACGCCGAGGTGTCGGATTTTTTGTTCGAGGGTGTAGGCGGTGATGCCGCCGAGAAAAAAATCGGACGCGCCGGATATTGCGCCGATGCTGGCTTGGAGGCACCCGCAGGTGAGGCTTTCGGCGACGGCAAGCGTGAGGTTTGCCCCGGTCGCGCCGCCGAGCATGAGTGGTTTGAGGGCCGCGAGGGTCGTGAGGTCTGGCATGGTGGGGAGTGTCGACATAAATCGACGCAAGTCGACATAAGTCGATTTAAGTCGGCTTGAAGCCGTTCGCATTTGTTTCATTGTTATCTTCATGAAACCGCATCCGTCCTCCGAACAACGCTTCGTCAAATTCGCCGACATCGCCTTTACCGATATTGCGCCTGGCATGCGCCGCAAAGTCATGGCCTACGGCCCCGATCTCATGTCGGTGTATGTCGAGTTCAAGAAGGGTGCCATCGGCGCGCTCCATAAACATCCGCATCGCCAGATTTCTTGCGTCGTGAAAGGTTCATTCAAGGCGCGCATCGGCGGCGAAACGCAAATTCTCGTCGCCGGCGACCACTACTACGTGCCCGCCAATATTGAGCACGGCGTCGAGGCACTCGAAGATTCCGTGCTCATCGATATGTTCACGCCGTGCCGCGAAGACTTTGTTAGCTAGATTCTTCCCGCTCTACTTCGCCGCGTGCGCGGCCACGGCATTCGTTGGCGCCGCGGCGGCCGGGCGTGCCAGGTTGATCTCGTCGAGGAGCACGCGCATGGCTTCGCGCAGGCTGATGTCGAGTTTCTTCGCGTCGGCTTCCCGTTGCTCGGCCGTCAGGCCGCTGCCGTCGTCCGCGTCGTCGCTGCCGTCGTCCGCGGCCGCTTCGTCGGGTTTTGTTTCTTCTGTTCCGGTGGCGACGGCGGGCGTGGTGTCGGTTTTGATGTTTTGATTGGCGTTGCCGGGTTGTTGCTTGGCGTCGTTGTCGGGCGCGGAGGCGCCGGATTGCTGGAGTTCGAGGTCGTGCTTCTTTTTCTTTTCTTTCTCCGTCGCGGCGGTGCGGTTTTTGGCTTTCTCGGGGACGAGGAGAAATTCTTGCGAGTTGTAGCCGACGGCTTTCGCGAGGCGGTTGCGTTCAAGGTCTTGGTCTTTGTTGAAGGCTTTGTCGGCGTCTTTTCGAGCGCGGCGGTCGTCGAGGTTGAGCGGGGTGGTTTTTTCTTTGTATTGGGTCGTGAAGCGGTCGAAGCCTTTTTGCTGGAAGGCAAATTCATCGAGCGTGTTCTGGCGTTTTTCGCTGGCGGCGCGGAGCGCGGCGATGATGCCGGGCGGGATGGGGGAGCCGTCGAATTTGCTGGTGGGGATTTCGTCCCACGCGAGGGCGTGGGGCTGGTTTTTCTCGCCGAGAAAGGTCATGATGTCGTCGACGTTGGGGAGCACGATGTCGGAGACGACGCCTTTGATTTGCGTGGAGTCGCCGTCGGGGAGGTAGAATTTCTGGATGGTGAATTTTACCGCGCCGGTCTTGGGGTTGAGGCGGGCGAGCGCGGGGGCGAGGGTTTTCATTTCGAGGACTTGCTGCACGGTGCCTTTGCCGTGCGTGGAGGCGTCGCCGATGACGATGGCGCGTCCGTAGTTTTGCAGGGCGCCGGTCACGATTTCGGAGGCGGAGGCGGAGGCGCGGTTCACGAGCACGGCGAGGGGGCCGGTGTATTTGGGCGCGGGCGCGGAGCTTTTGTCGACTTGGACTTGGCCGGAGAAATTTTTGACTTGGACGACGGGGCCGGCTTTCACGAAGAGACCGGCGAGATTGACGGCCTCGGTGAGGAAGCCGCCGCCGTTGGAACGCAGGTCGAGGACGAGGCCTTGGATGCCGCCGGGGGCGGCTTGGAATTTGTCGATGAGGGTGGCGACGTCTTGCGAGCAGCTGTTGATGGGTTCGCCTTTTTCGTTTTTGCCGGCGTCGTAGAAGCTGAGGAGCGAGATGACGCCGATGGGGGTGGCGCCGTTGCCGTCGGGGTTGGGCACGTTGTAGATGGCGCCTTTGGCGCGACCGGAGTCGAGGTTGATGACGTCGCGCACGATGGCGATTTCCTTGCGCTTGGTGGTGTCGGAGGCCGGGATGATGGTGAGGTGGACGGTGGTGCCTTTTTTGCCGCGGATGAGTTGTACGACTTTGTTGACTTTCATGCCGATGATGTCGACGGGGGCTTCGCCGTCTTGCGCGACGGCGATGATTTTGTCATTGGGCTGAAGTTGTTTGCTGAGGTCCGCCGGGCCGCCGACTATGATTTCCTTGATGGTGCAGTAGTCGTTGTCATCGGTGCCAAGGAGGGCGCCGATGCCGATGAGTTGGAGGCGCATTTGGATGTTGAAGTCGTCGAGGGTTTCGGCGGACCAGTAGTCGGAGTGCGGGTCGTAAAGGCGGGCGATGGTGGTGAGGTAGGTTTCGGAGACGTCCTTGGGTTCGACTTCGGAAAGATTTTTGAGCCAGCGTTCGTAGCGTTTGCGGATGGTGGCCTTGGCTTCATCAAGGGTTTTGGAGTCGACGGTTTTTTTGCCGAGGAGTTCGATGATGAGATCGTTTTTGAGGCGTTGTTCCCAGAGGGTGTCGGCGGCCGCGGCGTCGGCGGGCCAGGGGGCGTCCTTGCGGTCGTAGAGGTAGGCGTCGTGGCCGGCGAGGTCGATGGGTTGCTGGAGGCGGTCTAGCACCCAGTTGATGCGGGCGACGGCGCGTTTTTGGTAGACGGCGAATATGTCGTAGCCGGGATCGGTTTTGCCGAGGCTGGTGAGATTGTTGTAAATCCAGCGGGCGGTGAAGCGTTTCATGAAGTCGTCTTTGTCGGATTGGAGGAAGAAGATGTGCTGGCCGTCCCACATGGTCATGAAGTCGGGGACGACGTTGGCGTAGTCGGCGGGTTTAACGGCGTTGCGGTTGTAGTGGTATTGTTCGAGGAGGGTGGCGCAGGCGGCCGCCTCGCGGTCGAAGCCGGGCGCGGCGGTGAAGGCGCGGTCGAGGATTTGCGCGGAGATCTCGGCCACGGAAATCGCCGGCGCGGTGCCGGTGAAGACGCTGAGGCTCGCGGTGCCGGAGACAGTTGTCGTGCCTGGGTCGATGAGGTCGGTCGCGGGCGCGGGTGGGAAGGTGCCGGGCGCGGCCGCGCGCAGGGCGGCGGCAAGCATGAGCGCGGTTGCGGCCGCGAGGACGGGAAGTGTGCGTGGAAATAATTTCATCGTGCGGATTGTGTGGAATCGTGAGCGACGTGATGGACGGATGTTCGGCAAAATTGTTTCATCAGTCCGGCGCGAGGCAAAGCAGATTGTGCGTTTTGACGGTGTTCTATCGCAGATTTAATTGTCATGTAATCGGGATGTAATCATTTCGAGGGGGCGCGACTTTGGAAAATCGCGTCGTTACGATTGCGCAAACACCCGCGCTCGCTCGTCGGCGGTGAGTTCGCGCCATACGCCAGGCGCGAGCGCGAGGTCGGCGAGGCGCAGCGCGCCGATGCGCACGCGAATCAAGCGCAGCGTGGGATGTCCCACGGCGGCGGTCATCTTGCGCACCTGGCGAAATTTGCCCTCGATGAGTTCGAGCGAAAGCCAGCTTGCGGGAATATTTCTCCGCACGCGAATCGGCGGGTTGCGCGGCGGGTGCGCGACGATTTCCGGCGCGTCATCGGCGAGCCGCGCGACGCGGCAGGGCAGGGTGGCGCGCCCGGCGATGACGATGCCGCCGCGGGCGAGGCGTTCGAGGGCGTCGGGGGAGGGAATGTTTTCGACTTGCGCGTGATACTCGCGCGGGTGGGCGTGCGCGGGATTGAGCAGGTCATCGACGAGCGGGGCTTCGTCGGTGAGCAGGAGCAGACCTTCGCTGTCGGCGTCGAGGCGCCCGACGGTATGAATGCGCGGCGGGAGCGGCGCGGGCTTCGTGATGTCCGCGAGCGCGAGCCAGCGCGAGCCCGGCTCGCGCGTGAATTGCGAGAGGACGCCGTAGGGTTTGTTGAGGGCGATGAGCATGTGCGCTCTCTCCTACCGCTGCCGCATCGCGTGCATCAGTTCCTGCAATTTTTCGTGGTCTTTCACGCCCGGCGAGGCCTCGACGCCGCTGTTCACATCGACAAAATGCGCGCCGGTTTCATCAAGCGCATTGGCCACGTTTTCGGGCGAAAGGCCGCCGGTGAGAATCCATAAATTATCGGGATTCCCGATGCGGTGCCGGATGAATTTTTCCCAGTCGCTCACTTTGCCGGTGCCGCCGAATTGCCCGGGATTTGCGTCAAACGTATCCAGCAAGAACGCATCCGCCAGCCGCAGCCATTCGGGCGACACGTCAATCTCCGGCGGCAATTTCGGCGCGAGCCAGAGTTTTTTTACGCCGACGAGGTCTGACCACTCGCGCACGCGCGTGAGCGGCATCGTGTGACGGAAGTGAATCTGCACGCGGTCAAATCCCGCGGCCTTCGCCTGCAATAAATTGGACATCGAAGGCTCCACCATGACGGCGACTTTTTTGCGTCCGGGCAGTTTTGTGGAAATTTCGCTGAATGTTTCCAGCGACACGAAGCGCGGTGATTTCGGCCACAAGATAAAACCGGAATAATCCGCGCCGATTTTGTCGGCAGCGAGCGCGTCCGCGAGCGAGGTGAGGCCGCAAATTTTAACTTGGATGCCGTTAATCATCAGAGCGTCAGAACGAATTGATGGATTTAATCACATGCCCGACCTGCTCGTCCGTCAGCTCGGGAAAAGTCGGCAGGCTCACGCAAGTCGCGCACGCCTTTTCCGCGACGGGCAGCGAGCCGGCCTTGTAGCCGAGATGCGCATAGGCCGCCTGCTGGTGCAGCGCTATCGGATAAATCAAATCCGTGCCCACCTCGCATTTCGTGAGGTGTTCGCGCAGCGCGTCGCGTCGCGGGTGGCGAATCGTGAACTGGTGATACACGCTCGCGCCGTAATCCACGACGCGCGGCAGCACGACATCGGCGAGTTTGATTTCGCCGATGTAGCGTTTCGCGATGGCCTGCCGGCGCGCGTTCCACGCGGCGAGATGCGGCAGCTTCACGTTGAGCACCGCGCCCTGAAAACCGTCCATGCGGTAATTGAAGCCGACCATGTCGTGATGATAACGCTTCGACATGCCGTGCGCGCGCAGCAGTTTTGCCTTCTCAAAAACCGCGTCGTGCTTCGACACAAACGCGCCGCCCTCGCCGCATCCGCCGAGATTTTTTGTCGGATAAAAACTGAACGTGCCCGCGTCGCCGATAATGCCGACCGGCGTGCCCTTGTATTTCGCGCCGACCGCCTGCGCGCAGTCCTCCACGACGAACAGCCTGTGTTTTTTTGCGACGGCCATGATTTCATCCATGCGCGCCGGCTGCCCGAACAGATGCACCACGACGATGCCCTTCGTGCGCGGCGTGATGGCCGCCTCGATTTTCGCGGGGTCGAGATTGAACGTGCCTTCCTCGATATCCGTGAATTTCGGCGTCGCGCCCACATAACTGATGCCCCACGCCGACGAGATAAACGTGAACGGCGGCACAATCACCTCGTCGCCCGGGCCGAAGCCGCCGCAAATCGAGGCTGCGTGAAGTGGCGACGTGCCGCTGTTCATGCCGAGCGCGCGCGGATAGCCGAGGGTGGATGCGAAGTTTTTCTCAAAATCCTCCACGTCTTTTCCGAGACAGAAACGTGTTGCGTCATAAGTCGCGGCGAGTGCGGTGAGCGCCTCGGCGCGGATTGCTTTATGCTGGAGCGAAAGGTCGAGAAACGGGACTTTCATGGAAGATGGGAAAGCCCAAAGAAAAATCCTCGCAGAGGGGAATCGCAAGAACGGTTTGCGCTACGACAAACCTTGCTTCAATTCGCGGGCGCGACCTAAATCCCTGCTTTCTCAAACGCCCGCACACTCATGCCGCACGCTGCGCACACGCCCACGATTCCCGTTCATGTCGCCATCATCATGGATGGCAACGGGCGTTGGGCAAAACAGCGGGGACTGCCGCGCATCGAGGGGCACCGGCGTGGGGCGAAGGCGGTGCGCACGACGCTCACTGCCGCGTTCGAGGCGGGAGTGAAATACCTCACGCTTTATGCGTTTTCCGTCGAAAACTGGAATCGTCCGCGGGACGAGGTGGGCGGGCTGATGGGGCTGCTCAATTATTTTCTCAAGCGGGAGTTGAAGACGCTCCAGAAAAACAAAATTGCCCTGCGCACCATCGGGCGCACCGAGGCGCTTCCGCCCGACGTGCGCAAGGAACTCGCTGCGACCATCAAGGCCACTGCGCATCACAAGGAGCGCACGCTCATTCTCGCGCTCAACTACGGTTCGCGCACCGAAATCGCCGACGCCGCCCGCGCTTACGCCGAGGCCGTCGCCAGCGGAAAACAGAAAAATGACGAGGCTTCGTGGGAGAATTTTTCGCGTTATCTCTACACTGACGGCATTCCCGACCCCGACCTCGTGATTCGCACGTCGGGCGAGACGCGCATCAGCAATTTTCTCCTCATGCAAAGCGCGTATGCGGAATTCATTTTCACGCCCGTCCTCTGGCCGGACTTCGGCAAGGACGAACTTCTCGCATGCCTCGCCGAATACGCGAAGCGCGAAAGGCGTTTCGGGCTGACTAGCGAACAGGTGCGGAAAGCCTGAAAACAAACCAACAAACCATTTTAGACAGAATGAACAGAATGGACAGAATGATACAAACCACTCCCAACTCATTCTGTTAATTCTGTTCATTCTGTCTAAAAACAAGTCATCCAAATTTAAACTCTTTCCACCCGTGCCTGTTCTTCTCAAACGCACTCTCACCACACTCACCCTCTGGGCGGCGATTATCGCGCTGCTCTATTTTGTCGGCGCGCACGCGGCCGTGTGGATGGTTTTTCTCATGGCTGTCGTCTCGGTTTATGAGTTCAACAAACTCACGCGCGCCATCGGGCATCATCCGTTTTCGAAAATGAGCATGGTGCTCGCGGGGCTGATGGTCGTGGTGCCGTTTTATACCGCGCTTTGGTTTCCAAAAATCGGCATCACGACGCCCGACTTGCTCATGGTGGGGGTGATTGCCATGGCCATCCGCATCCTCGGCGAACGCGACCCGGCCACGCGCGTTGAAGCGCTTGCGAGCACGCTTTTCGCGCTCGTTTACGTGCCGTTCATGGTGAGCTATTTCGTGCGCATTATCGAAACCTACACCACGCCCAACCCGTCGACCGGTGTGTTGCTTTTTGTGTGGGTGGTCATCGTGACGAAACTCTGTGACACCGGCGCGCTCCTCACCGGCATGGCGTGCGGCAGACATAAAATGTCCCCCGTAATCAGCCCGAAAAAAACGTGGGAAGGCTTTGTTGGTGGCGTCATTACTTCGGCGCTCATCAGCGCGCTGTTTGCGTGGCTGTTTGCTCGCTGGCTGCCCGCGGGATTCACGCCGCTTTTTGCGGCGCTCGTTGCGCTGCCGCTGGCGGTGATTGGCGTCGTGGGCGATTTGGTGGAGTCCATCATCAAGCGCCGCGCGGACATCAAAGACTCCGGCAACCTCGCGCCGGGCATTGGCGGGATGTTCGATTTGACCGACAGTTTGATTTTGACGGCACCGGCGGCGTTCTGGCTGCTGAGGTTGATGTGATAAAATCCCAAATCCCGAAATCCCTCTACGAGGCTTTGCGAGTGGTTTGACAATCCCAAAAAAATCCCAAATCCCAAATATCCAAATTTCAAAAGGCGCGACTGCGTCGCGTCAGCAGACTTGGCAGTCTGCGCTACGCGGCAGGGCGTGATGCCGGTGCTATCTGGCACGGCGATGGTTTGCTTTGAGATTTTGTTGTTCGGAATTTGGGATTTTTTTGGGATTTGGGATTTTGGGATTTGGAATTTCCACGCAGTGGCTAAAATAAAATAAATGTCGAAGTGTCCGGGCGCTTTGCATTATGGCGCAGGTAGTTACGATTATACTCCCGGATGAAGATTGAGATTACCGCGGATTTGTTCGCCGCGTTTTTGAAATGTCCTCTCAAGTGCTGGCTGCTCTCGCGCGGCGTGCAGGCGGAGGCGGGAGGCAATCCGTATGCGCAATGGTTGCGGGAGCGGGCGGCCTTGGCGCCAACGGCGCCGGATTCGTCAGCCCAGGGTCGAGTCCGCGAGACCCTGGGTAATAATGCAAAAAAAACACGCGCCCTGAAAGGGCGTGACAACCTCCTGCCCCAAATCGCCGCGCTGATTGCCGACGGCGCGAAAGCGCCCGAACTCGTCCTGAACCGCCATTGCGCCGAGTGCGAGTTTCGCGACCAATGCCGGCAAAAAGCGCTGGAGCAGGACAGCTTGAGCCTGCTTGCGGGCATGGGCGAGCGGGAGCGGCAAAAGCTCCGTGCCAAGGGGATATTCACCGTCACGCAGCTTTCCTACACGTTTCAGCCGAGGCGCAAACCCAGATGGTTGCAAAACCGCGCGGAGAAATATCACCACTCGCTCAAGGCGCTGGCGATTCGCGAGCGCAAGATTCATCTCGTGGGCAAACCGGAACTGAAAATCGACGGAACGCCGGTGTATCTGGATGTCGAGGGAATGCCGGACAGCGAGCGGGGCGATCGCTACTACCTCATCGGCGTGCGCATCGGCGACGGCGCGGACGCGGCGCAGCACAGTCTTTGGGCGGACAACGACACCGACGCGGATGAGGAAAAAATCTGGCGCGAGTTTCTCGCGGTTTTGAACACGGTCGAGCGTCCGGTGCTGGTTCACTACGGGAGCTACGAGACGCATTTCCTGAAACGCATGCGGACGCGCTACGGCGGGCTGGAGCAGGGCAGTCCGGCGGCGGGCGCGGTGGAGTCGGCGTTGAATCTGGTCACGATAATTTACGCGCGAATTTATTTTCCGACCTATTCCAACGGCCTCAAGGAAATCGCGCGGTATCTCGGCCACGCATGGTCGTCGCCGGAGGCCTCGGGAACGCAATCCATGGTGTGGCGCGACACATGGACGCGGACGCACAACTCGCAATCGCCCGAAGCAGAACACGCGCGCCGCGATTTGCTCGCCTACAACGCCGACGATTGCGCCGCGCTCGCGCTGGTGACGCGGACCATCCTCAATTTGGCCGCCGCGCAAAATCCATCCGCCGCTGGCGCCGTTGTCGACGCGGCGACGCTGAAACGCGAGAATCCCTACGGCTTCAAGCGAAACCAGTTTTTCTTCCCCGACATGGCCGTGATCAACCAAGCCGCCTATTGGGATTATCAGCGCGAAAAAGTTTACGTGAAGACCGACCGCCGCTTGCGACGCGCGCTGCAAGCAACCGCCGCTTCGCGGAAGGCCGGAAAAGGGCGGGAGCCGCCCGTTGACCGCCACATCGAATGCGCGGTTGTGGCCGCGTGTCCCCATTGCGGCCCGTCCGCGACCGCCAGCCGCAAATACGACCGCGTTGGCCGGATTGTCTACGATTTGAAATTCACCCGCGGCGGCCTGCGCCGCTGCGTGACGCATTATCATTACCACCGCTGCCAATGCCTCGCCTGCGGACGCGTCTATCGCCCGCAAACGCCCGATTTGCCCGAGGGCAAATTCGGCGCGTCGCTCATGGCGTATGCGGTGTATCAAAACATCGAACTGCGCATGTCTCACGAGATGATTGACCGCGGCCTCAACGAATTATTCGACCTGCGCCTGGCGCGCGGCAGCGCGAGCCACCTCAAAGGCAAAGCCGCGCGCGCCTACTCCGGCACCTATGAAAAACTCCTGCTCCGATTGCGGGGCGGCGGCCTGCTGCACGTCGACGAAACCAAAATCAGCGTCGCCGGCGTCCAAGGCTGCGTGTGGGCCTTCGCCAGCCACGACGCGCTGGCCTACATCTACACTCAAAACCGCGAAAGCGAATGGCTGAAAACTTTCCTCGCGGATTTTCACGGCGTGCTCGTGACGGATTTCTATTCCGGCTACGACGCGCTGCCCTGCGCCAAGCAACGCTGCCTCATCCACTTTTTGCGCGACCTCAATGACGACCTCTACAAGCACCCCTACGACGAAGATTTCAAACGCTTGGGCCGCGACTTTGCCGACTTGGTGAAACCGATAATCGCCACGGTCGGCCAACGCGGCCTGAAAACGCGCTACCTGAAAAAATACCAGGCTCCCGCCGACCGTTTTTTCCGCGAACTTTCCGCCGCGCAATCCGACTCGCCGATTTTCAAAAAATACCAAGCCCGCTTTGCGCGCGAACGCGGCGAACTGTTCACGTTTCTGCGCCACGACGGCGTGCCATGGAACAACAACAACGCGGAGCACGCCGTGAAAGCATTCGCCCTGCTGCGCCAGGTCATCAACGGCGTGACCTCGGAAAATGGCCTGCGCGAATACTTGGTCCTGTTGAGCCTGTGCGAGACCTGCAAATACCTCGGGGTAAAGTTTCTGGATTTCCTGCGTTCAGGCCGGACGGATGCCCACCAATTCGCCATGCGCCACGCCCCCTCCTCCCTGATTCCCAAACTAGAGCATTTTAAGAAAAACTGTAGCCGCTTGCTGAGCCACGAAGTGGCTCAATATGAATAACCGTGGGTGAAGCCGTCAGGCGAACCCACGGAAAAATCAAAAGTGAAACATCG
>Ga0209629_10002631_pt1 | contig 12376 bp, 12 predicted proteins | sample TergutCu122P5_FD_187286 | JGI IMG/M metagenome (GOLD analysis project Ga0209629, IMG submission 187286) | Cubitermes ugandensis P5 segment gut microbial communities from Kakamega Forest, Kenya - Cu122 P5 (SPAdes) (version 2) | ecosystem: Host-associated > Arthropoda: Insects > Digestive system...
TGTCTTCAACCGGATACCCGACTGTAAAATGAACGACCTGCAACTGTTGCTGCCCGGTCGCTGGGTGAAATCTCCTGAAGGGGTGTAGTTCTCCGATTGCTTACATTAAAAATAAATCGCTCAATTGTTGCGGCAGAAATGGAGCAAGATGAAATTCATGAAGATATTTTATTGTTTTTTGATAATTTGAAAACAATCGTTGAAATGGGCGATACACCTGCAAATGGATAAAAATATATTTAGTCTAATCGCAAACTAAATTCCTGTACCAATTTCTTCAATAAAGGATTTTTATCCGCCATATAAGCATACTTTTCATGCGCTGTAAAAGGAGTATGCTCTGTATTGTCTTCCTTTAACTTTATCTCTAATCCTATCCGGTCGTTTTTTAACTGTGAGGAAAGATAATCCTTTATTTGACTGCTATTCTGTTGAATATATTGAATCTGCTGCGGATTTAAGGCAGAAATTTCGATGACGTTATTCTCTTTCAATTCAGGGACTAAAAACATCATAATGCCTTTAAGATGTTTGTCTGTCAATTCATTGGCATAACGCTTCCATGCAGTTTGCAAATCCGATAAGTTAAACGCTTCGGCTTGCGCAGGATGTAACTGATTTTCAGACTTTGGAATGTCCTCCGGTTTTTCGGTTTTGTTTTTTAAGCTGATTCTTACAATATCTTGTTTAACCGGTTGATTATTTACCGGCGTATCTTTGACCGGATATTCAACGCGAACGGAAGAAACCGCGACTACCGGACGTTTCGACGGAATGGAAAACTCTGCAATCGGCTCAATCAGGATTTTTTTTTTATCCTCTTCCGAAGAAGCGTTGTTTAATTGGCATAACCGAATGAATAACAATTCAATGGAAAGTCGTTTGTTTCTACTGATGCGATAATTTAAGTCTGTTTCATTGGTCAGGTCGATAGCTTTATACAAAAACGATTCACTGCAACGGGCTGCCGTTTCCACGTATTTCTGTCTAACTGCATCGCCGGCTTCAAACAGAACAATGGTTTGCGGATCTTTGCAAACCAAAAGATCGCGGAAGAAAAGCGCTAACCCGCTAAGAATCTGTTGCCCATCAAATCCTTTGCTGAAAATATCATTCAGCAACAACATGCTTTGCCCTATTTTGTTTTCTAAAAACATACCGGTCAGACGAAAATAATAATCATAATCCAGCACGTTCAGGTTTTCGATGACTGTCTTATAAGTTACATTTCCTTGAGAAAAGCTCACGATTTGATCGAATATCGACAAGGCGTCGCGCATTCCGCCATCGGCTTTTTGAGCGATGACGTTCAAAGCTTCCCGTTCGTAAGCGACTTTTTCCTGCGAAGCGACATATTCTAAATAATCAACGATATCATTGATATTGATTCGATTAAAATCGTATATCTGGCAACGGGAAAGAATTGTCGGCAGTATTTTATGCTTCTCTGTTGTTGCCAGAATGAAAATCGCATGATGCGGCGGTTCTTCCAAAGTTTTCAAGAAAGCGTTGAAAGCAGACGCCGACAGCATGTGCACTTCATCGATGATATAAACTTTGTATTTCCCCAATTGAGGCAGAATCCTGACTTGCTCGGTCAAAGCGCGTATATCGTCCACCGAATTGTTGGAAGCGGCATCCAATTCATGGATATTTAACGACCGGTTTTCGTTGAACGAGCGGCAGGATTCGCATTCGTTGCAAGCTTCTCCGTCTGCTCCCGGATGAAAACAGTTGATGGTTTTAGCAAAAATACGCGCACAAGTTGTTTTTCCTACCCCGCGAGGTCCACAAAACAAATAAGCATGCGCCAGCTTATTATTCTGAATAGCGTTTTTTAGAGTCGTTGTCAAAGACTTTTGACCGACAACCGTTTGAAAAGTACCTGGTCTGTATTTCCTTGCTGAAACGATATAATTATCCATAGAAAAAATATTTGATACAAAGATAATCATTAATAATAATTCATTATTCATAATTCACAATTTTTTTACTACCTTTGTATTCGTTATTTTTAAAATAAATGGTATGAAAAAGTGGATTGACTTATTTAATAAATACAAACATAAGGTGAATAAATACCAAGTTACCATTGTTGTTTTTCTTGTTGTTACCTTTTTTATTGGCGACAATACTTTGTTGGATGGTATTCGCTATGAATCTAAAATCAAATTGTTACGAAGCGATATTGAAGTTTGTAAAAAGGTAAACGATGAAAAACTTCACCAGTTAAATGCTTTGCAAGGCGATAAGGAGAGTTTGGAAAAATTTGCAAGGGAACAGTTTCTTATGACAAAACCCGGTGAAGACCTTTTTCTAATAGTCGAATAAAATGCCGGCTAAGATTACGAATTTTTTATTTATTATTGCTTCAACGGTTCTATTAGTCTCAGCGGCATTGTATATCACCGGCGATGATCTGATTCACTCACAAATCATTTATTATGCTTATGCTATATCAGGAGCGGTGATTGCAGTGATTTACCTCACGAACCGTTATCAGGGACCAAACTTTCGCCTGAAGCGGCTGAACATTCAACAAGTGATTGCAGCCTTGTTGCTTCCCGTTTCCTCTTATTTCATGTTCCACAGGCGGAACGAATGGTTTGTCCTTCTCCTCGTTTCAGCCTTTCTTCAACTTTATATAGTTATAGTTAAAACGATAGAGGATAAAAAGAAAATTAGTTAGCCGATATCACTTTCCCAGAACCCAATACATTTTTATTAATCGACTCAGGGTCGCCGCGATAAGAAAGATTTCCTGAACCTTTGATACTTGCGTCTAATTTTTTGATAACCAATGTTTCAACATTTCCTGAACCCATAATTTCACAATTCAATTCCTGAACAAGAAATTTAAAACCTTGAATATTTCCCGAACCTGCAATCTTAAATGAAGAATTAGCGCTTGCTCCGGTTAGTTGCGCATCTCCCGAACCGAAAATATTGGCTTCCATTTTCTCGCAAAGCAAACTGTCGGCAAGAAAATTTCCCGATCCGTAAATGTTCAGTTCAAAATTTTTGGCATTTACTTCTCCTCTCAAACGTATTTCACCTGAACCGTAAAGTCCTGCTTGGGTGAGATTATGTGAACAGGTATAAATTGTTAATTGGCTTGGTTTAAGGAGACTGTCTTTCTTTGCCTCAATAATTAATTGATTCCCTTCTACTCTCACATCTAATGCCTTAAAAATATTTTCATCGGTATGAATCTGCAAATATGGCGCGGAGTCGGAAAACTGCTGATAATTCACTTCACCCGGAATTTTGAGGATTATCGATTCGTAATCTTCAATATTGATCCGTTGATTAACCAATTGATGATTCCCGTAAACGGGTTTTTGATTTGTTAGAATACAAGAACTGAAAAAGGGAAGCGCCATAAACAGGATGGCAAATAACTGTACTGAATGTTTCATAATGACAAATGGTATAAATCGTGATAAAATATAATTGTTACTTTGTTTTGTTTTTTCCATTCTTTGAGCGTTATCTTAGAATTTAGAGATTGCAAGGGTTCTACATCGTAGGCGGAAATCCATTCATCGGAAAGATGCGCTTCAGTCGGAATAACGTCGCCCGGAAATAGCGTCCATTGCTGATCTTCAGTTTTAATAAACGAAACAATCTGATCTTTAGTATGTCCGTCAAACAATTTCATCCGGAAATCATCGCATAAGTTAAAATCCGAATCAATCCTGCGAATCAAACCAGCTTCGGAAACCGGCATCATATCTTCGGGACGATAAGCGTTTTTTTCTAAAGCATTAGGATGCAGATAGTTTTGCCATTGCTTTTCGCCTATCCAATGCAGGGCGTTCGGAAACGTAATCCGGAGCTTGCCTTCACTGTCGCGATAAGTGCATCCGCCGCAATGATCGAAATGCAAATGAGAAAGTACGACATCCGTAACCTGTTCGGGAGTAAATCCCTGCAAACCGATTAATTCGCATAAATCTTTCCTGTCCTTGAACCCGTAATAAGACAGTTTACCTAAATCTTTACTTCCTACTCCCGTATCCAACAAAATCACCCGGTCTTCATTCCATGCTAACAGACAATTCATTGCGAGACTGCAACGGTTTTGCCCGTCGGAGGGATATTTCCTGCTCCACGCTCTTTTAGGAATTGCGCCAAACATTGCGCCTCCGTCGGCAAGAAAAAATCCGGTATTTAAGATTTGAAAATTCAAAATGCGTACAATTTAGGAATTTACCATTCCCTTTTATTTATTATTTCTGCATAGATAATTGCATTCCTTAAATCTTCTTCTTCAAAGGTAAAATACTGATTATCTTCTTCTTCAGGTTCAATAATCATATTTGCAGGGGCAAAAGACTTGATTTCTTCTTTGATACTGCTTTGGATTATTTGTTTTTTCGGTTTATCCTCAACACTCCTTCGATACAAAGCGGGTGAAGCCTGCGGCGTTTTTTCCATATCGATTAGTTCTCCCGGATTCATACCCGGAAGAGTGGTTTCCCCCCCTCTATTAGCCTGCTTTTTCTTTTTTCCTACTACAGAAATAATGAGGGAAGCCAAAATAACAATCAAAGGGATATATTCTGATAACTTATTCATAAAATATAATTATTTTTGCAGCCCAAAAGTACGAAGAAAAAATGAAAAGAAAACAAAAATGTTTGAATAAAATTTCTTTAAAAAATATTATGAGTGACTTCACAGCCACTCATAACCCATTTAACCAAAACCTTAACTATGAAAAAATTTTACGTTTTTCACGACAAAGGTAAGCATATATTTTATTATACCAAACATTTTGCAAGAAAAATTATCTTATTTTTGAGTTAAATAATGTTAAATGTTATTATCACATATTTCAACAGATGGCAAATAAAGTGAAAACTAATTGTAAATCAGCAAATAGAGACAAAATTAAAAAATTATACATCGAAACCTACGGATGCCAAATGAACGTTGCAGACAGTGAGGTTGTCGCTTCCATTATGCAAATGGATGGCTTCGAGCCAACCGAACATATTCAGGAAGCGGATGCGATATTCATTAATACCTGTTCGGTGAGGGACAATGCGGAACAAAAAATCATCTCGCGATTAGAGTATTTTCAATCGGTAAAGAAAAAAAACAGGAATCTAATTATTGGCGTGTTGGGATGTATGGCAGAAAGGGTTCAAGGAGAACTGATTCAGAATCATGGAGTTGATTTGGTTGTAGGACCTGATTCTTATTTGGATTTGCCTCATTTGATAGGAAGCGTAGAAAAAGGAGAAAAAGCCATTAATATCCAATTATCAACTACAGAAACATATAAAGAAGTTATTCCATTGAAGCTGTCGGGAATAAAAATTTCAGGCTTTGTTTCTATCATGCGTGGATGCAATAATTTTTGCAGCTATTGTGTAGTGCCTTACACACGCGGACGGGAAAGAAGTCGGGAAGTGGAAAGCATTTTAAAGGAAATCAGGATATTAAAAGAACAGGGATATAAGGAAATTACACTGTTGGGACAAAATGTAAATTCCTATCGATGGGAAGGTGACGAACAAAAACCGGTGGATTTTACCCGTCTGTTGGAGTTGGTTGCGCAAGAAGCTCCTGAAATGCGCATCCGGTTTACGACTTCGCATCCGAAAGATATGAGCGACGCTACTTTGGAAGTTATCGCCCAATATCCGAATATATGTAAGCATATTCATTTGCCTGTGCAATCGGGAAGTACGAAAATCCTGAAAGCGATGAACAGGAAGTATTCGCGGGAAGATTATTTAGAACGGATTGCGGCAATCCGGCGTATTCTTCCGGAAGCGGCTGTTTCGACCGATATCTTTTGCGGTTTCTCGTCGGAAACGGAAGAAGATCATCAGGAAACATTGTCTTTGATGCGCGAAGTCGGCTTCGATTCAGCATTCATGTTTAAGTATTCGGAACGGCCCGGAACGCATGCCGCCAAACATTTGCCGGATAATGTTTCTGAGGCGGAAAAAATTAGACGTCTGGAAGAAATCATTGCGCTACAGTTGGAATTATCATTGATGCGTAACAAAGAAGAAATCGGAAAAACAAGGGAAGTCGTCGTAGAAGGTTTTTCCAAGCGTTCCCGTGAGCAATTGTTCGGAAGAACATCTCAAAACAAAGTAGTTATTTTCGACAAAGGAAGTCATCGAATCGGCGACCGCGTAAATATAATCATTAAAGAAGCTTCTGCAGCTACGTTGTTTGGGGAAGTAGCCCCCAACTGAATATCATCTTGATTCTTAGCCTTTCACAATTTTTTTTATCCCTGAATCGTTTATTATTTGGGAAAATCCTTGTAAATAAAATTTTATTTTATATTTTTGCGAAAAATTTGAAACAGAAAACTTGAAAAGTTTTTGCTTAATTCGGATAAAATATGTACTGGACTTTAGAATTAGCTTCAAAATTAGAAGATGCCCCATGGCCTGCAAGCAAAGATGAATTAATCGATTTTGCTTTGCGTTCAGGCGCTCCGCAGGAAGTAATCGAAAATCTCCAGGATATGGAAGATGAAGGGGAGATTTACGAATGTATTGAAGATATTTGGCCTGATTATCCTACCAAAGAGGATTTCTTTTTTAACGAAGACGAATATTGAAAAACAATAAGCCTTTTGTTTTTGCGTTTTATTACTACAAATAAAGCGTCGATGAACAAAATAGCATATCTGCTCTTAGGATTCTGCCTGTTGGGAAGCAATCTTTTTGCTCAAAAGCAAAAGGTGAAAAATCAACCGTATGGCGACTATAAGCTGTATCATTTCGGAATCACTGTAGGGCTGAATTTTCAAGATTTGCTTTTGACCAATTCCGGAATAATTACAGATGACGGAGAAACATGGTATGCTACTGTTCCTAATTATTCACCCGGACTTACTGTTGGCTTAATCACCGACTTATATCTGAATCCGTATATGAATCTCCGCTTTACGCCTTCACTTTCTTTCGGGGATAAGAATTTTGATTTTGTAGAACCTGAATCCAATACCCACTTTACAACAACAGTACGTTCCAACTATTTGACGGCGCCGTTAGATTTAAAATTCCGTTCGATGCGATTGAATAATTACCGTCCGTATATAATTGCCGGAGCATATACGGCGCTTGATTTAGGATTGAAAAAAGATGACCCGTTACTTTTAAAACCAATGAATTACGGACTTACGATTGGCTTGGGATGCGATTTCTATCTCCCGCTTGTTAAAGTAGCTCCCGAGCTTCGTTTTTGTTTCGGATTGAATAATACCGTAGAGAAAAATCGTTCCGACTTAACCGATTACAGCTTGATAAAATATTCAAATGCCATCACGAAAGGATTACCCCGTATGATTATTCTTACGTTTAACTTTGAATAAGGCATCCAATCAGAACATAATGCTCTTACTCACTGTATCGTCTTCAAATTTTGCTGAGAGAAAAAACTCTCCTGCATCGGAATATTGTATTGCGCTTTCGAAATGGTAATCACAGTTTTCTGTGCTTTGCCCGAAGCCGGCGTCATCTCCATGCGCGAAGGCAATAAGCGGTCGCCGAATTGCTTGAAATCGTAATTTTCCATTGTTTGTACCAACTCGAAATTCTCGTCAAGATTTTGAGTCCGGATAATGTTAAACGTTCCTTTTTCAATCCATGTGATGACTTTTCCCCAGACCACAGCGGCATTGGAAAGCGGCGTCAATTCTATCTTGTAGCAGTGAAAATCACGAACATCTTCTTCAGTCAAAATTTTTTGGGAATAATCCGTTACCATAGAACTTTCACGCACCATATCGTCGTTCGTGAAGTCGGAACCCATCCACGATTGTCCCATCACCGATGCGCTCATTTTAATCAAGCGGTCGATGGAAGGAACCCAGTTCCACAACTCTTTGTCGCGTTTCAGAAATCCCGTTCCTTTGTCTTTAGCGGGAGCGGTAACTTTTATCAACGCAAAAGTTGTTCCTTTTGTCCACGCTTTCATCGAAATGGAGCGTTGCCAAGCGGGGCGCACAATGGTCATCGTCATTTCGGAATAGGAACTCTCGCCGCGCATTTTGCTGTCGGCTTTTTTCACAATATCAAGCGCCGACAGGGTTTGCGCCTGCATCACTACTGATATTGCAATACCTAAAAAACCAAGAATTAACTTTTTCATATCATTTTTATGAAGGCTTATTTTTCTTTTGTTTGGGTTGTTATTTTTCCCGTCTTCATCATGCCTGTTCTCCCCTATCCAATAATAATATTTGCCAACTTTCAGCATACAACCGCCATGGACATTAATCACATTTCCGGCAATATCGGTGAAATCTTCGCCGTTGATAATTATTGTTTTTCTGTGCCTGAATATTAATAGAAAAGAGAGCAATGCAACTTGCTAATAAGAATAATACTCGCATCATCTTCTAAAATATTTTATATATCCATCAAACCGGCATAAAACTTTCTGCAAAAATACATCTTTTTCCAATAAGAAAAAAAATTATAACTTATCTTTCTTTCACATCAACTTAAACCTCACGCTTAGCAAAAAACTTCTCGGGCGCAGATTGTATCTGTAATAATAGGTACTCAAATCCGTGTAGGAAGCCGAAACGTATTGCCTTACATTCAACAGGTTGTTGCACGCCAATTCCCATTCCGTTTGTTTGTTTTTATAACGCATTTTGGCATCGAAAAAGGTGGGGTAATGATTATTCACAGCACTGTTGTAACGGTAATCACCGCTCAGGTTTATACCGAGACTTTTGGTCGGATTGAGCCAGATACTTGCCTTATGATTCTGACTGCGGATGGCGGGAAAGCGTGTAGATAATTCCTCTGAAACACTCCGGCTTTGCGACCATCCGAAACTGTAAGTCAAATTGATGAATGAGGAAGGAGACGTATTAACAGACGCTCCTGCGTTGTATCCTTCCGAACGGTAGGTCAGGATTTTGTTTTGCAATAATTGTTCTCCCTTGCCTTCGTTATACCCGCATGAAACATCGAATTTAGTTTGCCAAAAACCGTAGCCTTTGCTGCCGCTGAATCCGATTCCGTAATTCTCTGATTGGGTCGGTTGATCAATGGTTGTTTTCACTTGCATAATGCTATTGTAATCGAATCCATAGAGCAGGTTACGCCACGACTTTCCATAGTTGACGCCAATATTGAGAAAGAGCGCTCGCATGGCATCGCGATATTGCAGCGAAGCGTTTGCTCCTCCCGAACGCGATTCAAACAGGCGGTCGATGGTATTACGGAGCATATTGCGGTACGACTGCATGATGTAACCCGTATAGGCATCGTTCATGTTGCCGTAGTTTTTTCCGAAATTACCGCCGGTTGAGAAAGTCAGTTCGCGCGTCAGGTCGTAAGAAACCTTTAGAGACGGATTGATGAGCCATCGGTTGTATTTGGTGAATCTGTCCGGTATCCGGTCGTTTTCCGTCAAGGTGTAGTTAACAACAGGAATCGCAAGACTGACTTTGAATTTTCCTTCTTTATTGTATGTATAATTCTGGTTCAAGCCCACCTGATAGGTGTTATACCAAAGGTTGTTCTTCAGAGAATCGGCAGCAGGAACAAACACGTCTAATGTATCCATTCCGGTCAGTTGGGTATCCAAACCCTTCACATTCACATTTGCCCATAATCCATAATCCATGTTCACATTTTTTATTTTCAATCCGTAGGAAGTACTGACTGACGAAGTGAAATTATTGGAAACCACGCTTTGCTCCAAAGAAGCCATATTGTTGTTTCCGAAATAATTTGCCGGAGCAACCGTCAGGCTGTGGGGACTGTGGATGTAAGCCATTGAAAATTTGATTCTGTAGCTTTTTTTCCCTATGTTTTTGATAAAATCCATGGAATTGTCCACCGAAAAAGCGGGCTTATACAAATACTGTGACAGCGTTTCGTTCATATCGCCCACATTGCTCCGCGTAATGCCCGTTCCCCTGTCGTTGTTCCAATTTCCTTTGATATTCAAGGCATTGTTAAAGTACTTTTCTTTTTTGTTTGAGTTCAATTTTAACGCTACTTCCAGATTGTTGGTTTTGGTCAGGCTTTTGACGTCTTCTTCGATACGGACGGAACTGTCGCCCGGCAAGAATTGCTCGGAAATCGAATTACCTTCTTTTTCCACACGGTCGTTGAAGTAAACAGCGTTGAGCGTCAGTTCCATGTCTTTGCTCAGTTTAAACAATTGGTTCTCAGTGATGCTGTTGGATATATTGTTGAGATAGCGCTTCCTGTCAACCGGCGGAGTGGAAGGCGCGGTAACGGACAGCATACTGAAACTGCTTGGGCTGACATAGTCGTAGTCGTAACCATAGTGCAGGCTGATTTCCGAACTCAAATCCCCTCCGGCATTATTGCCTTTGTAGGTAGTCATGTTTTGTTTTCCGGAAGCAAAGTACATCGCTGTTAATTCCGCATCCCACATTGCCGGTTCGTAGCCTGCGCCGGCTAAGGCAGTCAAAATCAGCTTTCCTTTTGCGCTGTTCTTCAATTTGAGGTTGACTGCCGCAGCTTCGGAAAAAACTTTGTCTTTCAACGCTTTGATGGGCTGGTGATTTTCCAGAACCTGTACGGTGGCTACATCTTTGGCTTCAATGTTTTTGGTTGCAATGCTATAACGCCCCTGTAAAAGGTCGAGATTCTCAATGTAAAACTTGTTGACAGGTATTTTATTATAGGAAATGGTTCCGGATTCATCCACATTCATGCCCGGCATTTTCTTTATCACATCTTCGATGGTGCGGTCGTTTTGTCCGGTATATGCGCCGACCGAGTAGTTGAGCGTATCTCCTGCGCGACGAATGGGCGATGCTATGACGGCTACTTCTTTCAACTCCATGACTTTCTCCTCTATGCTGAAATTGACTTGTCCTGTTCGGTTGGGGACAATACGACTGTGTTTCCCTACTGAAATGCCGGAAGCGGTAACCACAAGCGAATCGGCTGTTCCCGTGTAAGTAAGGCTATATCTTCCATCCTTATCGCTTGTCGTAAATCCCGCAATCGTAGCAATTCCTTTCGCCTGCACGGTGACGCTGACAATTAAAGGCTCGCCTTGCTTGTTTTTAACCGTTCCGGTAAGAGTCGTTTGGGAGTATGCAAACAGAGGAACAAGCAAAAAGAAAATATAGAGAAATTTCCCTCTCATTATATTTTATTCTAATTCCAATGGGTTATAAGGCGCCTGGGCTTCACGATAAGTTGGATCATTGCTGCTAAATCTAAGCATACCTGCTCCCGTTGCTGCCATTAACACATCAGAATAGTGCTCCTGCACTTCTTTTTTAGTTTTCCATAATTTCTGTCTGTCTGTTTTCCTATACTGTTCATATACCTTATTTATTTTGATGGGAAATTTTTGTTTATTTTTTTCAATTCCAACACATTCAAAGGTATATAGTTTATCCTTGTCATACACTTTGAGTATCAATCCGGGCAATCCGCCAAACTTCCATGGACCGTTGTTGATTGGAATATCCATCGTAAACCAAGCCGTATATTGTCGCCCTCTAAACTTGCAAGTCGCTTTTTGGCACAAAAAGCCGGCAACAGTCAATGTGTCGTCGCTTACTGCCCAATTTTGAACAGGAATAGATTCTGAATATTGTGCATCGTATTTATCCAAACCAAATGGCATACGGGCATATTCTGTCAATTCTTTTTTTGAAAAATCTTTAAAATATTCCGAAAAAATATATTCAGACCACCCTTCAAATTTTCCTTTAGCGCCAAGTTGCGTGGGAATCTCTTTGACCTGAACATTTGGGTGTTTTTTTACCCAATCTGTCACCAACGAATCACTATTGCTGACATAATAACTAAAGTATTTAGACAGGTGAGAGCCGATTTCCAAGCACTGCAAGTCATCATAAGTTTCCGGCTTGCTAATATCCGTGGCATTCAAAGCATAAAAAATCTTAATGTTTCCGGAATCGACCACATTCATATTCAAAGCTTTGTAAAAATTAGGTGCATTTGCATTGACATAATGTAAATGTACTTCTTTATTTGAGTCGTTTTGAGCATAAATAATTCCTTCTGTAAAAGTGAAAAATAAAATAACGAATAATACTTGTTTCATAATGAAATGTTTAAAAATGAAAAATCAGCTCAAAGGTAAGTGAAATTTATTCAACATAAAAGTAATTTTAAAAATATTTTCTATCTATCTATCTATCTATCTGGTTATTAAATAAAAAAGACGCTTCGCCGAACATGGGGATTATTTCTAATCATCGGTAAATGTTGTGCAACGCCAATTCGGAACGGATGAAATATTGGTAGCCCGATGTGAAACTTCGGGGAATTGGAATGATGTAGCCACCCCAAAGCGGCGAAGCCCCGAAATATTTTTATATTCCAAATTAATAATGTATTTTTGCATCCATATTAAC
>Ga0209629_10002632_pt1 | contig 12376 bp, 12 predicted proteins | sample TergutCu122P5_FD_187286 | JGI IMG/M metagenome (GOLD analysis project Ga0209629, IMG submission 187286) | Cubitermes ugandensis P5 segment gut microbial communities from Kakamega Forest, Kenya - Cu122 P5 (SPAdes) (version 2) | ecosystem: Host-associated > Arthropoda: Insects > Digestive system...
GTGGGCGCCAGCGCCAACCTGCCGGTGATCCTGATGACGATCTACTGGAAGCGGTTCAACCGGGGCGGCGCGATCACGGGCATGCTCACCGGGCTGATCGCGTCGGTGGGCCTGGTGGCGTTGAGCCCCAACGTCTGGAATCCCGAACCGGGGAAGGCGATGCTCGTGGGCCACGCGCTGTTCCCGCTGACCACGCCGGGGTTGATCTCGATTCCGCTCGGGTTCCTGGGGGCGTTCATCGGCACGCTGATCTTCACGGGCCGGGAGGGCAAGGAGACGCACTACGACGAGATCATCGTGCGTGCCTCCACCGGGATCAACCTGGAGCCCGGACCCGCGCCGGCCGGAGCCTAAGGGGGAGTGGGCGTCCGGCGAACTCGACGCCGGACGCCCACTGTCCCGCCTGCGCTACGAAGTGACGGGCCCTCAGCGCTCCTCGGGCAGTCCGGCCGCCTCCAAGAGGTCGTCGACCACGCGGCGGGTGTAGACAGCCATGCCGCTCCTGTGCCAAATCGCAGAGGTGTACTGGACAAGTTTGCAGTCCGCTACTGGACTAGACCGCGGACCGCGGACCGCGTGCCGCAGCGCAGTCGGCGCGGTGGTTGTCATGTCGGCGTGCCGAGGCGTTCGCCACACTGACAAGCCCAGACGTCGCCAAGGGGAGCCTGGACCATAGGTCACCGGCATCGCGCCCAACGAAGGGCATCACTCTTCATTCGAGGGGTGAACGTTTGAGTAAGACGCGTTTGGCGTTCCTCGCTCCGCTCGTCAACACTCAATCGCTCGCGGCTCACGAGCAAGCTCGTGACCGCTCGCTCAATCGTGTACACCACCAGGGACTTGAACCCTGAACCCGCAGATTAAGAGTCTGCTGCTCTGCCAGTTGAGCTAGTGGTGCTAGGCGACGGCCCAGTTTACCTGAGCGGCCCGATCAGAGCAATCGGTCGGAGCCGGCGCGCTTGACCCAGGGTCCGCGGCGCGCCACGATTGAGGCATGGCGCGCAGCGATGTGATCATCACCCCCGATGAATTGATGAACGACACCCAGGTGCTGGACGTCCGGTGGCGGCTCGGCCAAACGCCTGGGGATGGGCGTGCCGCCTACGTCGATGGACACATCCCGGGGGCTCGGTTTCTGGATTTCGACGACATCCTGATCGGCCCGAAGACCGATCCGCTGCTGGGACGGCATCCACTGCCGGACGCGGCCCGCGTGTCGGACGGGCTGGCCGCGCTGGGCGTGGACGCCGGGCGTCCCATCGTCGTGTATGACATGCCCGGGTCGTTCGCCGCGTGCCGGGCCTGGTGGGTCCTGACGTGGACCGGACTGGACGTCCGGGTGCTGGACGGCGGTTGGGGCGCCTGGTTGGCAAGCGGACGGGCGATCGAGGCGGGACCCGGCGCGTCGGGCGCGTCTGGTGGGCGCCGGCCTCGTCTGACGACCGGTCGCCTGCCCGTCATCACCGCCCAGGAGGCGGCCGCCTGGCCGGGCACGCTGATAGACGCGCGCGCCGCCGAACGGTTCCGCGGCGAGGTGGAGCCCCTGGACCGGAAGGCCGGGCACATTCCCGGCGCGGTGAACCGTCCCGTCACGGGATTCTGGGCCGACGACGGCACCCTGCCCGACGACGAGACGCTGCGGGATCGCCTCGGGGCCCTGCGCGAGCCGGTCGCGGCCTATTGCGGATCGGGGGTGTCGGCGACGCGCGTCCTCCTGGCACTGGCGGCGCTGGGGATCCCCGCTGCGCTCTATCCTCCGAGCTGGTCGGGCTGGTCGGCAGACCCCGCCCGTCCCGTCGCCACCGGCTAACCTGGGTCATCCCCTTCCCGTACTGAACGCCCCCCGTCCCGAGTCGGTAGGATGGGAGATCGCCGCCTATCGGTGGCGCCGCATGCCGTCGCGTGCACAGAAAGGACGAGCGCCGTGAGCGTACTGGATCGCATGTTGAACATGGGCGAGGGCCGCATCATCAAGCGGCTGCAGCGCACGGCTCAGCAGATCAACAGCATCGAGGACGACTACGTCGCGATGTCGGACGAGGAGCTGCGGGCGCAGACGGCCGACTTCCGCGGCCGCATCGACAACGGCGAATCGTTGGACGCCCTGCTGCCCGAGGCGTTCGCGACGATGCGCGAGGCCTGCAACCGCGTGCTCGGCAAGCGGCCTTTCGACGTCCAGCTCATGGGCGCCCAGGCCCTGCACGAGTGCAACATCGCCGAGATGAAGACCGGCGAAGGCAAGACGATCGTCGCGCTCATGCCGTCGTATCTCAACGCGCTGGACGGCAAGGGCGTGCACATCGTCACCGTCAACGACTACCTGGCCCGCTATCAGTCCGAGCAGATGGGCCGCGTACACCACTTCCTGGGGCTGGACGTGGGGGTCATCCTGGCCGCCATGAACCCGGCGCAGCGCCGCCGCGCCTACCGCGCCGACATCACGTACGGCACCAACAACGAGTTCGGCTTCGACTACCTGCGCGACAACATGGCGCTGGCCTTGGGCGACTGCGTCCAGCGCGGGCACCACTACGCGATCGTGGACGAGGTCGACTCGATCCTGATCGACGAGGCCCGCACGCCGCTGATCATCTCGGGACCGGCCGAGGAGAACAAGCAGTGGTACCCCGAATTCGCGTCGATCGCGCTGGGCCTCAAGCGCGACCGCGACTACGAGGTGGACGAGAAGAAGCGCACGGTCGCCGTGTTGGAGCCCGGCATCGCGGCGGTCGAAAACCGCCTGGGCATCGACAACCTGTACGAGAGCGCCAACACGCCGCTGATCGGCTTCTTGAACAACGCGATCCGCGCCAAGGAGCTGTTCAAGCGCGACAAGGATTACGTCGTCCTCGACGGCGAAGTGTTGATCGTCGACGAACACACCGGCCGCACGCTGATCGGCCGCCGCTACAACGAGGGTCTGCACCAGGCGCTGGAGGCCAAGGAGAAGGTCGAAATCAAGGACGAGTACCAGACGCTCGCCACGATCACGCTGCAGAACTACTTCCGCATGTACGACAAGCTGGCCGGCATGACCGGCACGGCGAAGACGGAGGAGTCCGAGTTCCAGAAGATCTACGGCCTGGGCGTGCTGGTAATCCCCACGAACATGCCGATGATCCGCGAGGACAAGCAGGATCTCGTCTATCGCACCGAGGACGCCAAGTTCGACGCGATCATCGAGGACGTGCTCGAGCGCCGCGAGAAAGGCCAGCCCGTGCTGCTGGGCACGGCGTCCGTCGCCAAGTCCGAGATCCTGAGCAAGAAGCTGAAGCTGGCCGGCGTGCCGCATCAGGTGCTGAACGCCAAGCAGCACGAGAAGGAGGCGGCGGTCGTCGCGCAGGCCGGGCGCAAGGGGGCTGTGACCGTGGCGACGAACATGGCCGGCCGTGGCACCGACATCATGCTGGGCGGCAACCCCGAGTTCCTGGCGGACCTCGTACTGCGCGACAAGGGCATCGACCCCGTCGAGAACCCGGACGAGTACGAGGCCGAGTGGCCCGCGACGCTGGCCGAGCTGGAGGCCCAGGTGGCGGACGAGCACGACGAGGTCGTCGAGGCGGGCGGGCTGTACGTCGTCGGCTCCGAGCGGCATGAGTCGCGCCGCATCGACAACCAGTTGCGCGGCCGGTCCGGTCGTCAGGGCGACCCGGGCGAATCGCGGTTCTACCTGTCGCTGCAGGACGACCTGTTGCGGCTCTTCAAGTCGGACCTCGTCGAGCGCGCCATGGTGTCGATGAACCTGCCGGACGACCAGCCGCTGGAATACAAGATGTTCACCCGCGCCATCGAGTCGGCCCAGAAGCAGGTCGAGGCGCAGCACTTCGAGATGCGCAAGGACGTGCTGAAATACGACGACGTCATGAACCGCCAGCGGCACGCGATCTACACGGACCGCCGCAAGGTGCTCGAGGGCGCCGACGTCGACGACCAGTTGCAGGGCACGATCGACGAGGTGGTCGAGGCGACGGTGCGCGGCCAGACGCAGGGCTTCGCGGACGAATGGGACCTCGACGCGCTGTGGGCCCAGATGAAGACCGTCTTCCCGACGACGCTCAAGCAGAAGGACTTCGCGGGCGACGACAACGCGGACGACCTCGTCAAGGCCTTCCAGGAGGACGCCCACGAGGTGTACGAGAAGCGCGAGGCCGAGCTGGGCGAGGCCAACACGCGCGAGTTCGAGCGCCAGGTGTGGTTGTCGGTGCTCGACCGCAAGTGGCGCGAGCACCTCTACGAGATGGACTACCTGCGCGAAGGCATCGGGCTGCGGGCCATGGCCCAGCGTGATCCGCTGGTCGAGTACCAGCGCGAGGGCGCCATGATGTTCGACTCGATGCAGCAGGCCTTCAAGGAGGACGTCGTCGGCTTCCTCTTCAACGCCCAGGTCACCGTGCGTCAACCGGCGATGACGACCACGACGATGCTGGCCGGCCCCGATGACAGCCCGTCCGACCTCGACAACACTCCCGGGGATGGCGACGAGACGACCGTTCTGAAGGCTCCGGCCGCGTCCGTGTCCATGGGGCGCCAGACCGCGACGACGGCGACGACCACGACGACGGCCCGCGGTGGCGGCACGTCGCGCAAGGCCAGGGCGGCGCGCAACTCGGCGGCCGCCGGGGTCCCGGTGCCGCGCAAGGTCACGGCCTTGGACGAGGTGATGGGCGTGCGGCGGGCGGCGCCGTTGACGTATTCCGGTCCGGGCGATGGCGCCAAGCAGGCGGCCACGGCTGCGGCCGGCCATGACCAGTACAAGGGCGTGGGCCGCAACGAGATGTGCCCTTGCGGCTCGGGGCGCAAGTTCAAGAACTGCCACGGCCGCAATCAGGTCGGCTAGCGGCGGCTCCGGTGGGCGCCTAGTCGCTCAGCATGTGCGTGCCTGGCAACAGGACGTTCAAGTGCGTGCACGTCCAGCGGTTGCCGCGCAGCTTCAGGCTGATCGGCAGGGCCAGGCGCGTCTTTCCGGTCGCCACCTGGGCCACGCCGTCGATCGTGTCGTCCCGGCTGCGCAATGCCCAGACCCGGGCCACCTTGGCGTCCGTCCAGTTGCCGTGCCGCTTGGCCATCGCCAGGCCGTTCGCGGCGGTGGGCGTCAGCCAGCGCGACAGCTGTCCCATCGGCCGATACCCGGTCAGGGCTTCGACGGCGGCGCGCGCCACCGTCATGACCAGGTGACGGGCCTCATCGCCGTCGGCGGGAGCCGGCGATCGCTGCCGGCAGTCGTTCGACGCAATGGTGCCGGGAGCCGGCGTCACCAGGTCCAGGTCGGCCGGCGGCGCCCACAGCGCCGAGAAAGTGATCGTCGTGTGCATTCCACCAGCCTGACGCAACCAGCGGCCCTTGCCGCCGCAACAAGCCAAATCTGTGGATAACTCGTGACAGACTGGAGACATGGCAGAGGCGACGATGGTGATGGTGCCGGTGACAGTCGACGAGTTGAGGGCGCTGGCGCTGGACGGGTTCCTGCCGGGCCGCCACGAGGCCGTCGCCGCAGACCAGCAACTGGCCGACTCGTTCGGCGTCCCCCTTGGCGAAGAGGCCGAGGCGGCTGCCCTGCAGCTGGCCGACGTCTTGGGACTGACGGCGGGCGGCGACCGGCGCCTTGTGCTCGTGGCGGAGCCGGCGGCGGACACCGTCGAGCAACGCGGTGACCAGACCGTGACCGTCACAAGGCTGCCGCGCGACGCCGTGCTGGCGTTCTTCACCGGTGCCGCAGTTCCGGCGGCCGGGCGCTTCGCCGGCCTGAGCCTGGACGCCGCCTGGCCGCTGCCAGAGATCCAGCACATGCTGGCCAGCGATCCGCTGCAGTGGCACGATCTGTCAGAACTTGACGCCTGGCTGGCGGAAGTCGGACGGAGTCCTACTTGGTGAACTGTCCCAGTTGCGACGTGTCGCCCTTGGCGATCATGGCGAACATGTCGTGGGCCTTGGCGTCGTTCCACAGCACGCTCGACCCGGCCGGTGTCGAGGCGTTCGCATTGGCAATCGGCACCGTCAACGAGTAGGCATTGCCCCTGGAGAAGGCCAGTGCGCCGACGGCGGCGCGGCTCATGGTTCCCAGACCGGTGCCGTCACCCTTGGTCAGTATGCCGGGCAGGGCCTGGCAAACCTTCCAGTAGCGCACCGGGTTCAGCACGGTGGCCGGCGTGGCCAGCTTCTTGACGAGCTTTGAGATGACCTCCCGCTGGCGCTGCACGCGTCCGAGGTCGCCGAGCGGGTCCTGGTAGCGCTGGCGCACGTACCCCAGCGCGTTGGCTCCGTTCAGGGTCTGGCAGCCCTTCGGCAGATTCAGGTTCGAGTTCTGGTCGACCACCGGATTGTCGAGGCACACCTCGATGCCGCCGACCAGGTCGACGAGGCTGACGAAGCCGCCGAAGCCGACCTCCAGGTACCCGTCGATGCGGATGCCGGTGGCCTGTTCGACGGTTTGGATCAGCAGCGGCGCTCCGCCGAACGAGTAGGCCGCGTTCAGCTTGTTCTTGTCGTGGCCCGGTATCGGCAGATACGAGTCGCGCGGCAGCGAGATCAGGGCGGGGTTACCGTGCGGCGGTATGTAGTAGATCAGCATCGTGTCGGTGCGCGATCCGATGCCGCCTCCGCCGGTGCCGAGCTGCTGCTGCTGCTCGGGCGTCAGGGAATCGCGCGAATCGGTGCCCACCAGCAGAATGGCGGTGCCGGGCTGCTGCGGCGGCCGCTGGCCGGCCACGGCCGTGGCGACCTTGGGCACGCTGTTCCAGCCGTGCAGGGGAGCGTAGATCAGGAAGGCCACCCACAGGGCGAGGAGCACGACGATCGCGACACCCCCTCGCCCGAGCTTCTTGCGCAAGGGGATCCGGGGCTTGGGTGGGACAACGGTGGGTGGGGCGTCCAAGACCGGGGCCGGACGCGAAGGCGCGACGCGCGGGGCCGGCTCGGCGGGCGGGCTGGGCATTGCCGGCATGTCGACGGTGGGCGGATTCGCCGCCGGCTGGTCCACCGCCGGCTGCGCGACGGGTGGCCGGTCGCCGTACAGCCACGCGATGTCGTCCTGGCTCAAGCGGGGTCGGCGGATCGGCGCCTCGGAGGCGGGTTCGACGGGGGACGGCGGCGGTGCGGGCGCCGGTGGCCTGGCGGGCACGACCGGTCGGGACGGTGGGACATTGCCGCCGTACAGCCACTCAAGATCGGCCTGGTGCTTCTCGTCCGTCACATCCTCCAGGCTAGCTGAGCCCGCCAACCGATCCATGGAGGACGGTCGGCGGTGTTGTCAGACCAGCGTCGTTGCCAGTATGACTATCAGGCCGGCCGTCAGCACGATTTCGGCGATGCCGATCTGCCTGGGTTTGGCGCGCGGCCACAGCTTCGGCACCGCGATCGCGCGGGCCGCGACGATCGCGGCGAATCCGACGACCCACCAGTTGACCAGGGCCGCCAGTGCGATCATGGCGCAGTGGTAGGCGACGGAGGACGCATACCACGATGTCTTCCCGCGCTCCCGGATCATGGTCTTGACATAGAAGATGGTGCCCCAGAAATAGCCCGCCAGCGCGGCGGCAGCGAGCCAGGCGACCGGCCACGAGACGGCCCCGGTGAAAGCGCCCCAGCGGAGGTCGCGGGCAAGGCGCGGGGCGGTCGCCGTCACAGCGGCCATCAGGCAGGACGCGCCGATCAGCAGAGCGTCGTTCAGCACGCTGCGTTCGCGTCCGGCGACGATCAGCGCCAGACTGCCGCCCAGCGAGACCGCCAAGGGGATGCCCCACCACAACAAGGCGGCGTGCCACCACAGCAGAGCCGCGACGATCACCGCCGCCAGCGCCAGGTAGACGACCGCCGCCGTCGCGTACCGGCGCCGCCGGTCCGGGGCGCGTTTGCTGCCGATGACTCCGCGCACCGCCATGTACCCCAAGTAGGCGGTGATCCAGGCCACGGCGATCGCGCACGTTTCCCAGCGAAGTCCGCCGAGGCTGACGCCGGTTATCACAGGCGCGACCAACATGGCCCACGCCCCGAACTGTTTCGGTAGCCAGACGCCCGCGCTCATCACCAGGCCACGCTATCAGGCCGTGCACTAGACTGGACCCACTGCCGACCGAGGAGGGGCGTGACCGCGACACCACATGCTGTTGAGCTGACTGGGGTGCTGGCGCGCGCGGCGGCCGACAAGCTGGGCACCGATATCGTCGCACTCGACGTGTCGGAGCCGCTCGCCATCACCGACGTGTTCTTACTTGTCAGTGCCGCCAATGAGCGGCAGGTGGGCGCGATCGTCGACAGCGTCGACGAGATCGCGCGGAGCGTCGGGGCGAGGGTCGTCCGTCGTGAAGGCGAGGCCGAGGCGCGCTGGGTGTTGCTCGACCTGATCGACGTCGTCGTTCACGTGATGCTGGCCCAGGACCGCCAGCTGTACGCGCTCGAGCGCATCTGGAAGGATGCGCCGCGGCTGGCCCTCGACGTGGACGTGACGTGAGCGGGCCGACCACACTCGTCCTGTGGCGGCACGGCGTCACCGACTGGAACGAGAAGAACATGTTCCAGGGGCGGGCAGACATTCCGCTGAATGACGCGGGCCTGGCACAGGCGGCCCGCGTGGCTCCGACGCTGGCCGGCATGCGTCCGGACGCGGTCTATTGCTCACCGATGGTCCGCGCCCGCCGGACGGCCCAGGCCGTGCTCGATCTGATGGGGCAGGAGGCCCACATCGACGAACGACTGGCTGAGATAGACGTCGGCACATGGGTGGGACGCGACCTGCGCGAGGTGTCCGCCATGGACGCGCAGGCCGCCGAAGCCATCGCCAGCGGGCGCGACTACCGGCGCTCGCCGACCGGCGAGACGATGACCGAGGTCGGTGAGCGCGTCGGGCGATGCCTGCGGCAGGTGGCGGCCGAGCACGACGGCCAGACGGTGCTGGTGGTCAGCCACGGCGGGGCCATACGCATGGGCGTGGTCAACCTGATGGGGTGGACCTACGAGGCGTCTCTGGGGCTGGGCGGCGTGGCGAACTGCGCGTGGTCCCGCGTCATCCTGCGACGGCAGCGCTGGCGACTCGATGTCTACAACTGTGGCGCCGTGGCGGGCTAAGCTGGAAACGATGGGCGAGGAGGAGCAGCATGTCGATGGGTCTTGATGGCATGTTTCAGCCCAGCTTGCGCCATTGGCGCGAGTACATCGACATGGAGCGCATGCGCATCAACGTCAAGCCGGCGCTTGGCCCCGGGCCCGACGGCGGGCCCGTCGAGGTGAATCTGGCGACGGGGGCCGTCGTCATCGATGTGGCGGCCGTGCATCGGGAGGAGGACGAGCGCCAGCAACGCCGCGACGGACTGGCGTGAATCAGTCGCTCTCCTGCAGTCCGGGGAACGCCTCATCCAACACCTTGAACAGGCTGAGCGTCGTGTTGATGGCGGCGTCGATGTGCAGCAGCAACTGGTCATCCGTGATGCCGTACTCGCAGTCGATCGTCGTCTCGGTGAAGACCCGCGAGTTGCCATCCTCCGCGAAATCCACCAGGACGGCCTTGGGGAAGAGCTTGTCACGGTGCCAGGAGTTGAGCACCGGAAGCACCTTGTCGTCCCAGTTCAGCGGGATGCGGGCCTCCCAGCGGCCGCGCACCATGAGGATTTCCTCGCGCTCGCCCATGCGCAGGAAATAGAACAGGTGGCCGTCCCAATTCCCCGAGACGTCGCCGTCTTCATCTATCTCGTAGTCCCAGTCCCGGGCGTCCAGAGCGGACGTGATCCGTTCCAGGGACAATGGCGCAACATTATCCATGGGCACATTCTGCCACCCCCATCAAGGGCCGGTGTAGGCTGACGCCGGACGACCAGGAGGCTGCATGACCGCCACGACAGACGAACTCATCGGCCGCACCTCGGTCCGGCGTTTCGAACCGAGGCCGGTGCCCGATGACGTCAAGGCGATGGTGATCGAGTGCGCGATCAACGCGCCGACGGCCGGCAACCAGATGCTCTACACGATCTTGGACGTCGGCGACCCAGAGCTGAAGAAGACGCTGGCGCGCACGTGCGACAACCAGGCCTTCATCGCAGACGCCCCCTGGGTGCTGGTGTTCCTGGCCGACTGCCGCCGCTGGAAGGACGCCTACGACCTGGCCGGCTGCGCCGCCCGCAACCCCGGTGTCGCGGACGTGTGGCTGGCGACGGTGGACGCCGCGATCGCGGCTCAGAACGCCGTCGTGGCCGCGCACAGTCTGGGCCTGGGGTCGTGCTACATCGGCGACATCGTCGAGAACCGCGAGCAGGTCGTCGAGGCGTTGAACCTTGACAGGTGGGTGTTCCCGGCCGCGATGCTCGTGCTCGGCTATCCGACCGCCCAGCAACTGGCTCGGCGCAAGCCGCGGCGCTTCGATGCCCGCTACATCGTTCTGCCCGATCGTTATCGTCGTCTGACTGAGGAAGAACAGCGCGCGATGTTCGCGGCGCGGGGCGACGACTTCGACGCGGTCATCCCGCCGTTCTGCAAGCGCAAGTACATGTCGGACTTCGCTGCCGAGATGAATCGCTGCGTGGCCGACTACCTGGCTTCCTTCCGCTGAGCCTCACTGCGGCCGCGTGTCCCAGCAGCACTGCTTGGACTTGCGACCGCTGCCGCATGGGCAGGGATCGTTGCGGCCGACGCCCCGCCACACGGCGAGACGGGACTCGCGCAGGCTTGCCATGATCGTCGCCGGCGCCGCTCCGCGTTGCGTCATCTGACCGACGCGGGACAGTTCTGGCACGGCGTGCGCGAAGAAGGCGTCCAGCCCCTCACACAGGTGATTGAGCCCGGGTTCGCCGTCCGCCGTCATCGCGAAGCGGTCCTTGGGGCAGCCGCCGTTGCACAGGGCCAGCCAGGGGCAGCCGCGGCACCGGCCGGGCAGTAAGTCGCGTTTGGCCCGGCCGAACGCGTCTTGGGCGGGGCTGTTCGCCAGCACGCCGAGATCGGCGGACTCGATGTCGCCCAGCCGATGGCCGGGGTCGACGAAGTGGTCGCACGAATAGACGCCGCCGTCGGCCTCGACGACGAGGACACGCCCACATGTCGGCGCCAGCCAGCACAGCCCGGGTGCGCCGCCGGTCAGCGTTCGGGCCGTCTCGGCGAAGAGCTGGACGTCGAGGCGTCCCAGATCGTGCAGCACCCACTCGTCGAAGACGATGTTGAGGAAGTCGCCGTAGGCCCGGCCCGACACGCTGTCCGGCGTCACACCATGGCCGTCGCGCCGCACGATCGGGATGAACTGCACCCAGCCGGTGCCGAAGTCGCGCAACGCGCGGTAGACCTCAACAGCGTGTGCGGCCGTGGTCGACGTCACGGTGCACAGCAGGTCGGGGGAGATGCCGTGGCCCTGCAGGCGGGTGATCGCGTCGGCCGCCGCCCGGTACGACCCATGGCCGCGGGGATCGGGCCGGTGCTGGTCGTGGATCCAGCCCGTGCCGTCGATGCTGAGGCCGACGTCGAACTTCTCATTTGCCAGGAACGTGCACCATTCGTCGTCCAGCAGCACCCCGTTGGTCTGCAGGTTGTTCCAACACGCCCAGCCGTCGGGCAGGTGGCGGCGCTGCAGTTCTACGACGCGGCGGTAGAAGTCGAGTCCGGCCAGTGTGGGCTCACCGCCGTGCCAGACGAAGCCGATCTCGGGGCCGGGGTTCGCGGCGATGTATTGGGCGATGAATCGCTCCAGCGTCTCGTCCGGCATGCGGGGCAGGGACGTCGGCGTCTCGAGGTAGTAGCAGTAGGAGCAGCGCAAGTTGCAGTGCGAGCCGACGGGCTTGGCCATCACGGAGAACGGCCGAGCCGGTGGGTTCGTCATCGCAGGCGTTCGTCGAAGAACGCGAGCGCCTTGTTCCAGGAGTCCATGGCGGCCTCCGCGCGGTAAGCGTCGCGCGTGTAGTTCCAGATCGCGTGCCCCGCCCCGTCGTAGCGGTAGAACGTGTAGTCCTTGCCCTCCTTCTTCAACGCGGCCTCGTGCTGGTCGACCTGTTCGGGGGAGGGGAACTTGTCGTCGTTGCCGAAGATGCCGATCATCGGGCAACCCAGTTGGGCGGTCAGGTCGATGGGTGCGACCGGCATCGACGGCGTCAGTTCGTCCTTCGACTGGACGACGCGTCCGCCCCAGCACTCGACGACGGCGTCGACGCCCTCGACGCGGCAGCCGGCCAGAAAGGCGTGGCGGCCACCCGAGCACATGCCGATGACGCCGACCTTGCCGTTGGAGGAGGGCAGCGACTTGAGGTAGTCGAGGGAGCCCTTGACGTCGGCCATGACGGAATCGTCCGGCACCATGCCGGCCTGTTGGGCGGACTTGGCGACCTCTTCCGGCGTGCCCTGCCCGAAGCGCTGGTAGATGTTGGGGCAGGCCACCATGAAGCCATGCTGCGTGAAGCGCCGCGCCACCATC
>Ga0209629_10002633_pt1 | contig 12375 bp, 16 predicted proteins | sample TergutCu122P5_FD_187286 | JGI IMG/M metagenome (GOLD analysis project Ga0209629, IMG submission 187286) | Cubitermes ugandensis P5 segment gut microbial communities from Kakamega Forest, Kenya - Cu122 P5 (SPAdes) (version 2) | ecosystem: Host-associated > Arthropoda: Insects > Digestive system...
CTTAAAATTCAAATGATAGTGAACTGTACCCTTTCAAACCACAGCTCAGCTTGATGTGCTTTCTTTTCTCTCTTGCCCCTGGGATCCAAGTCAGTGAGCAGTGGATTCTCTTCTTGTTGGTGTTTCGAAGTATGTGCTTTTTGATCTGGTTTCTCATTTTCTTCACCACTACTGAGACCTATAAACATTTATAATGAACATACAGCAATCAAGAAATACAGGGATTATGACCAAGGAAACCACTGTGATAGGCAAAACCACAGCTGATGAGACCACAGCTTATGGGAAGTGTCACGCAAATGTGCATGTGATTTGAGTAACAAGATGTGGCTAAGACTTGGCCCTTGTAACTCAACCAAACCACAGCTGATGAGACCAAGGCTTATGGGAAATGGGTACAAATGTGTATCTGATTTGGTAAACATGTGGCTACAACTTGGCTTGTATAAGTTAAACAAACCACAGCTGATGAGACCAAGGCTTAAGGAAATGGGTTGAAAAATGTGTATCTGATTTGGATAACACAAGGCTAAGACTTGGCCCTTGTCACTTACCCAAACCCTCCTCTTCAATGCTATCAGAATCATTAGAATTTCTGTCTTCCTCTGGATCGCTCATGTCACCTGGCTTGTAGAACCTACAAAGAAATTACTTCTTAGTTTAGTAAAATAAATCATTTGGTATAAGTGCACAAAAAAGAACACCTGGTCACTTAAACCTCATGTTCTGAACCAAGTTGTCCAGTTTGTCAAATGAGGAAGAAACATGTACAACAGTACAGAGAAACAATGAAGGGATTATATCCTCACATACTTCATGCTACTGACCACTATGCATTGGTACAATACAGCTAGGCTTGATACCAAATGTAGCAGTCATTACAATTAGTGGCTGTGGTAGTTTTAACTGGCAACTACTGACACTCGTTGTACATAAAACATCTCAGTCAGAGAAGCCAGTCCAAACCAAGATTTGAACCTCATATCTACCAAATACCAAGCAGGAATGCGAACCATCACAGTGTTCAGTGTCCATTCTGTTTTGTGGAATTAGACAGTAACTAACACCATTAGGTAAAATAGAGTGAACATTACTCATACAGATGCAGCTGAAATTTGGGAAATAAGCAAAACTGATTTGACCTGGAAGGAGAAAATGCTGGAAGAAGTCTAGGGTGATAAAGAGAACTATGTTGCATAGCCAAAGAAGAAAAAAGGAATAATAATAATAATAATAATAATAATAATAATAATAATAATAATAATAATAATAATAATAATAAAGCACTTGTGCTCTGAAGTTAATTTAAGAGGCACAATGTGAATAAACATAGGTGGCAATCATTTACAAATGTGAGTATACAAAAGGAAATAAATGAAGAATGGAGAACAAAACAGAGAAGAGACCACATGTTCAAGCAATGTATGTCAAATGTATGTAACAGATGATTAAAGAAAATTCTGGAGTGGATACATGTTTAGAGGAAATATGGACAACCTTTAAGACTGGACAATGGAATATGATAGTGTTACATCAGGATGACTGAGAAGACGTAAGTGTGATACATGGGAATTGGAATGTGATAATAGCTGCAACTTGATAAAATGTGATGGCTAGTAAATACTTCATGGCTCCAGATAACATGCCTAGACATCTGTAACAGACAGTCCTATCCATACACAACATTGTGAATTAAATATTACAGCTATATTTGGAGAAAAGTATGACAGAAAAGACCTAGTACAAGCCACTGTCAAGGCAGGTAATGCCTTGTACTTACTTGCCAGATTTGTCGAGAAGATCGCCACCATCCTTCTCATAAGTTATAAACTTTCGCTTTTTAGGAAGTTCATCATCTGATTCAGGTTCTGATTCTGCAAGTATGTCAGGTGTATTGTCTATCACATTCTCAAGCGCCTAGACACAAAAAATTAATTGTCTTTAATTCAGCGTAAACTATCCATCAACAGAAAAACAGGCACTACTCTAGTATTTGCTTGCCAGCAGTAACAAAACCACAGAATATAAAGGCACATGATGCACCACCTTTAATGTCAATGTGGTCAACTGTGATGTAGCTTAATCCAATTTGCTCATTTTCAGACACACCCAGTTATGCCTGAAATACATACCCAGTTGTTTTATAAATTCAGAAAAGAGTTCCAAAATATTTCAAGTTCCAACAAACCTTGCTGCTCTCTATCTGCTGGAGTTGGAACATGTCGTCTCTCTCAAGTTTTGGTCCTTCATCGCCACGGAGGACCATCTTTAGATTCAGTCGGTCTTGTAATTTTTTGCGTTCTTTGTTGGTCCTCTTCCTTTTTCTCTTCAGAGTTTGAGCTTCTTCCTCCTGAAGTTCAGACACTTTCCGGGAAAGATCTGCCATGTCACGCTCATCTTGGTCACTTTCATCTTCCTTTTCTTCTCTCTGCAGACAACACAACATGACTCACTTAACAGTATGCACACAAACAACATACTGGTGATCAATATACTAATACTATTAACAACAAAATACAACCATACACCAGAATGTGTAACTTAGTTTGCTGATCTTAAATTGACCCCCTACCCCACTATAAAACATCTTGAAAGTATGAATAGTGAATATGCAGTATCCAGGTCCTGATCATTAAAGTAACGAACAAGTTGCTTAGTCTCTGTGGTGTGACAATTCTCTAAAACAACTACTATTTTGTAACAAATTATTGTACTTCTACCTAAATTTGAAACTGTCTCGTGTTCCTAGGAAACAATGAAATAAAGAAGACTGTCCAAGTCCCACATATGTAACTGTTTGGCAATATTTCACAGTGATGCTACATTCATGGTTTTCAGTGCACGTGTAACAAGGATACCATGAGAGAGTAGAAAATTTAATGTGAACAATTACAACATAATGAGTTCTATAATATTAGTCTGAAACATAACTTGTATTAAGAACTAAAATATTATTCAGCCACAGGCTTCTCTGTCAAATAGTTATAAAATAAAATGTTTGACAACTGCACAGTAATTTACTGTTCTGATATTCAGAGATCTGATCATCACCTACGTTATTTACTTTTACAAATTTTTAGTTAAATGTATGTTCTATAAGCAAAAGAACTGTAATGGATTCTGCGATGTCTGTTTCGTAATATCTTTACTCTCTGCAGCTTCCTATTAACTGCCTATACAACTCAACATGCCCTTGCAGAATAAAAGAACAGACAGTTAATCACATAATTTTGAACTGCACACAACTAGAAAATGAGAGAAGATTTCTACGAAATACCATAGTCCGAACAGGTGACAACTGGCCCCCACCGTTTGAACAACTCACAAGAAAACACATCAACACTTTCATGAATTTTGTCAGATCAATAGATTTTAGAGCATTATAAGTCATTTATTGAATATATATACTTTATAATTTAGTTAATTAGTAAATTTAGCTAATAAATTACTTAGTTAATAATGCAGATAGAAGATTAAAAAGCAATAAGCAAAACATAAGAAAACTGAAAGTAAACTTACTGTATCTATAGAAAACAGAAAAAACTGTACATAGATTGTAAATATATGTAACCATATTGTGAGGACTTAAACCAAAAGCATGTAGTATTACCATGTAATGAAGCATGCTGATTGATAATAAAAAAAAACAGTACCTTCACTTCATCTTCTGTGCTTTTCTCTTCATTTTCATGTTTCTCTTCAGTGCTGACTTGTTTCAAAGCTTTCCACCAGTTCATTAGGACACGAAGGTCTTTACGACCCAGTACTTTGATGTCTTTACAACATTCTTTGATTTCCACAGTTGTCAGAGGGTGATTTGCTATCTCAGGATCATCTAGCACAATCTGTGAAGCAACCACTGTTTGAAAAGAATATGCAGAAGAAACAAATACAGCATGAAAGAGAATTGGGGGGGGGGGAGAAACCCTCTGCAACATTAACTGATAACACCAGTGCTACTTTGGGCACATTAGAAGTCACCAGGAGCAGGCTACAAATTCCTGCCATAAATCATGCCTGAGGTATTATCCAAATATTTTGTAATTTACCCATTCTCTCGCTGTTATTTTATGAAGTATGAAAGGGTACTATTTTTTAAATACTATTTTGTACTTTCCTGAAAGCTTATGGTGGCATTTTCTCCTACTTCAAACACAGACACTACCTTTATGTGAAGTGGCAGCAGCTAGTCATCAGTTAAGTAGGGTCAAAAAATGTGAGCAAGTAATGTTTGTGGGTGACTACTGCTCATAAAAGTCAGCCAATGGGTTAGAACTACTCACTGCATTCCAAATTATGCAATCTTAACATAAAAACATAATATTACAAAATCATAAAATGCCATTAGTTTCAGGATGATTTCATATATACAGAAGAAATTTATCACTTGACCTCTGATGCTCTTTGCAATGCATCCACTACATTGTCACTTGCAATGAACTCTGCAACAGATAGTTTGTGATGTAAGGTGTAGTCATTCTCTGGGTAGCCCTCAGGTTTTGCCTTTTTCTGCTTCTCTGGATGAAATACACTAAGTTTGTTCTGGGGCTCCAAGTCCAGCTCTTCAAACACATACTTGGCATTGAGAAACCGAGAATCCAACTTATCTGGTGCTTTGTATCCTTGACATACTACAAAGATCTCTGCAGATTCGCTTCGTGATGCTCGAGGCTTTGTTGCATGAACCTGAAACAATAAAAACTCCATGTCATTCACGATGCTGTACCTAGATCTCAAATTATTTAGTACCTTTGACAAGGTATGGGGCATGTTGAATACGCATGGTTCCCTGGCCTGTAACTTCTGTCTTAATCAAGCATTTTATTTTTTGGTAGCAAACAGCATTTGTAGGAGGGGTAACATGGAACACCTAGTACAAGAGTCCATCATTCAGATTCTATTCAGGGTATAAATTGATGTGCAATGGTAATGGCAGTGGAAACTTGATCCTGCTAAGGAATCTGCAGTGTGATTCAGTTTTTATGGGTGCAACTAATGTTTCCACCAATGAAATTCACCTCCATTTTTTATTTTTGTGTTCAACCTGATGATGGCCTTGTAAGCCAACACCTGTTGTTCAAAATAATAGAATAAATTTTTGTTTCATCTGGATTTATTGTAATTCTAACTTGTGTTGTTGCCTTCATAAAGAATGTTTTCCTTGCAGGGTTCTGATGATGACCATTTTGTGACTTCTGAATATCTGACACCACAGCATCAAAATTTTTATTATTTTCATCATCCTGCAATTATTAAGAAAAAGGCAAAGCTGGATAACACTATGCAATGAAGGCTGTGACAGCAACAGTTAATGAGAATATACACTAATGGAGACAACCACAGAAATGGCAGTTGAATGCAGTACATCTTATAAGATACAGTAAGTTGACTTCCCTGGCCACTTGTTTTAGTATAAAAGCAAACAGTTGACCCAGTGGGATAATAAAAGACGTGACAGGTCAAGGCAGTGCAAACGTGAAGTTAATCAAATGGTGTTGGTCACTCAAACAGCAAAAAAAGTACATTTAATATAAAGTCAAAGAATGATTGTAGCACAAAAGTCAATCCACTGAGCAGAAGACTTGAAGCAGAAGGAAGACTGCAGCATAAGTAGTGGCAATAACTTTGTCAGAATAAAGGAAAAGCAATTATGTTGTGCAAATAGTATTTATTTACTTCACTTTCACAAACTAGATAGCACAGTTAAATGATGGGAAGCAATTATATGAGTAAAGTCTGTTATGTCATTAAAGTGCTGTATGAGGAAAATGTGAGGTGGGAATGTAGGCTGCGGGTGTTTGGGAACAGGGTGTTGAGGAGACTATTTGGGCCTAAGAAGGATGAGGTAACAGGGGAGTGGAGAAAACTATGTAATAAGCTTAATGATCTGTACTGCTCACCCAATATTGTTCAGGTGATTAAACTGAGAAGAATGAGATTGGCAGGACGTGTGGCACGTAAGGGGGAGAGGACAGGCATATACAGGATTTTGGCAGGGAAGCCTTTAGGTAAAGAGACCACTTGGAACACCCAGGTGTAGATGGGAGGATAATATTAAGACATCTTCAAGAAGCAGGGTGTGGTGGCATGGACTGGATTGAGCTGGCTCAGGATAGGGACAGGCAGCAGGCACTTCTGAATGCAGTAATGAACCTTCGGGTTCCATAAAATGTGGGGAATTTCCTGACCAGCTGAGAACTGGTTAGTTTCTCAAGGACTCTGCTCCATGGAGTGAGTGAGTGATAAGGAAAATGTTCTTGAGTAACAGAAGCATTACATATTACATTTTGACAGGACCTGACATTAGACAGAAAGCATTACATATTCTGAATAAATTACCTTCTTGAAGAGCTGTTTAAACACCCAGATTAGTGACTGGTAATCTTTGGAACGAAATATCTTGGTCACAAACCAGCCACCAGCTCGAAGAATGTGGGTAGCCAGCTTAAGAGCACTGAGTGTAAGGCATGCCTGCTGATATGCATCATGTAGCCAGTTCTTACCTGAAATGATTATTAATAAACCTATATTATATGGGTAGGTAATTGTTACATTAGATATATTTCAACATACACTTCAATCAGATCATAGGCCTGAGTTCCAAGATTTGAACCTGGGACCTCCAGAGCATGCAGCAGGAATGCTAACTACTGGACCATGACATTAAGTTTCAGCTCCCTGATAAAACTAACTGTACAGTATTCTTTAAACTGGTGCCATGTATTTATACCAGTACTTATTACCCACTTCTCATCACACCCATCTCTTACCATCTGCCACATCAAAATGCCCCCGTCTCACCATGCACTTGTTTCAACACTTTTCTTTATTAATTGTGTAGGTTAATTACAAGGGGGTTCTGGTAAGTCCTTAGCCCGACCAGGAAGGAAACAAGCTACAATGACCAAACTCGGAATTTATTCAACATACTCCCCACGAAGCTCAATACACTTCTTGGCCTGTTGCTCTAACTTTTGCAAGCCCTTCAAAACAAAATTCAGAAAGTTGTCCATCCAACCAGGTCTCTGGGGCAACAATGACCTCTGCGTAGGATGAAAAATGGCGACCTTTCAATTTTTTTTCAATCCAGGGAACAGGTGGTAGTCCGACGGGGCCAGATCCAGAGAATAGGGTGGGTGATCAAGACAGTGGAAGCCAAGGCAGGCCATTTTCTTCTGGGTTGCAAGTGCCCAGTGAGCCAGGACATTGTTGTGCAAGAACAAGACCCCCTTGGTGAACTTCCCATGGCGTTTTTCCTTCAAAATGTCCTTCAATTACACCAGCAGAGATAAGTAATACTCAGCATTGATAGTTTGGCCCTTTGGAGGTTAATCAATCAGGAGAATGCTGTCTTGATCCCAAAAAATAGAGGCGAGAACTTTTCCAGAGGATTCTTACATTCAGAATTTTTTGGGGCGGGGTGAGCCGCTATGCCGCCACTCCACTGATTGTTGCTTTGTCTCCGGGTCATAGTGATATAACCAGGTTTCGTCCGTGACAGGAAATCATTTGGATCGCGCCGAGAAAATTCCAAAAGTTGCTCTGACGACTGGCACTGTTGACGTTTTTGATCCAAGTGCAGTCATTTTGGGACCCACTTCGCAGAGAGATTCCGCATGTCCAAATCTTCATGAATGATGGACCCAACCCTCTCACGTGAGATGCCCAGTTGCTCAGCTATTGATTTTGCTGAAATCCAGCGGTCTTCCAAGATTAGCTTGTGAATTTGATCAATAATCTCTGGGGTGGTCACTGTTTTGGGTCGTCCAGGAAAAGGCGCATCACAGGTGGAAAAATCACCATGTTTAAACTGGGCCACCCAGTTTTTGACGGTGGCATACGATGGTGCATGTTCCCCTAACGTTTCTGTCAGAATGGCGTGAATTTCCTTCAGCGCCTTGCCTTGCAGGGAAAAAAACTTGATGACAGCTCGTGTTTTGATGTTGAAATCATGTGTGTCGCCTTTCATGCTTCATTTCAGCCTCAGTAACAAGAAAATACTTGTAATTCGGCACACGAACAGACCCCTCTTTCCAACGATACTATCGATTCCATACTACGACATCGGGAAGTAGGTCGGGCTAAGAACTTATCAGCACCCCCTCGTAGGAATGAAAATTTGTTTCCCTTATAAATGCAGAATAACTTCATTATAACACAGTACAGTATTTAAAAGGTATTTTTGACATACCAACACTCGGTGCACCATCATTTAATACGATATCTGCTTTCCAAGACTGAAGTTCTTTCTCAATAGCTATTCTGCACTTATCTGTGGTTATGTCTCCTTGCAGAGCAATGCAACCTGGAACTGCCTTAATGGGAAAAAGATCCACACCTGCAACAAATAAGTTAACAAAGTAACCCATAAACAAAAATCAAAACATACCCAAATTCAGATGTGTATATCACCGTCATCATCGTCATGGTCACTGTCACCATCATCACATTACATCTGGTGCTTCAACCTTGGCATATCATAATCAAAACAATCACTTTCAGCCACACTACAATATGTCAGTATACAATACTACCTTAATAAATTAACTTGGCTTACCAATTACGACACTTGAAACAGGCATGTTCTGTTTTGCAACTTGCATCCATCCACCTGGTGCAGCACACAAATCAACACATACTCGAGATTTCTGTAGAAATTCGAATTTGCGGTTTAATTGTATAAGCTTGAAGGCTGCTCGAGATCTGAACCCTAAAACAATGAAATCGTATTTAACAGTGGTCAAAAGGATCATTACACATGTACGTTTCAAACTATGGCTTTCCCGTAACAACTCATGAAGACTCAGAAGGGGATGGAATGTTGCGCTTCCATCCTTACTTTGACATTCGATACAACCAGGACGGCAGAGTTGTTAGCGCCACGTGCCGCCCAAGGAAATCCCTTGGTACCCATTTTTGTTAGAGGCTGAATGGACCCCATGTTTCAGACTATAACCTACAATATTTGCACAGTTGACTGCAAAACGTCACCTACCTGTCTCCTTTGCTAGTCGATAGTATTTGTCTTTACGTTGTTTTCCAAGTTTCTTTTTCCCCATTTTGTAAACAGAATGCACACTTCAAGCAACAACAACAAAAAATCAAGTCCACCTCCCCACAAATAACACTGCACATCACCTTACAACCTATTTCGACAGTCGTCTGTTCTCGTGTTCCAATTAGTCACGTGGTCACGGAACCCGCAACGAGACAGCACGGATTAGAGCACGATCAGAGATAATAAGTGGAACCGTTCCGAGCCGAGACTCGACCCGTTGGTTGCATTTCAGACTCGTACGTGTGTGCTGCACAGAACGTCATTTATAGTAAAGTGTTAATTGTTTTTCTTCATGCTGGGTGTACACGTGAGAGTAAACCTCGCGCGAGTCCCTGTAGTGGGCGGTATGAAGTAGATATGACAGTTGACAAAACTGCAAGTCAGTCTTTTAATGGGGTGGTGATGTGGCTGATGTACAAGTGCGAATATCGTGTTCGGTGAAAATTTTGTATCCAGTTCTGTCAGGTTTAACTATTGCAGTACTTGTACAGAAGGTAAATATTCATATCTCCATTTCATAACGTTCACTGGCTGGGTACGAAAAGGGGTTCCATAGCTCGTGTATATAGTAAGGTGCATAGAAAGTAACTGCACCTGTAATAGTAATTAGATATCTTACAAATACGGTTAATTAATTGCGGTCTTGGGATTATATAACACAGAAAAAAATGGGTATATTCTGTTTTCATCTATGACAGGTGTGGGAGGTTTCAAGTATTCCTTTCTGTTCGTGAAGGCCAAAATTTGATACTACTCACTTGCCTACCGTTTGTTACTCACACACACAATATGTACATGAATTATACATGAGCACGGGACAGTTTTGTATCTGTTTGTAATGTTAACTGTTTTCAGGACTGTGTAAAACATTACTTCTGTAGTTCATATCGCATGGAATATACATGTTGGTTTGGATAACTGAGTGATAAGCTGAACTGCAGAAAAGAAGAGGTATTGTTGCCTCTGTGCATATATGAAGGCTTATATGGGGAGTAGAAGTATTACCACATCTCATTTTAACCTTGACATGGTAGCCATTGGATAGGAGACTGGGTGAGCCCTAGATTCAGTCTGGATACTTTGGAAAATAGACAAATCTCTTGCATCTTACAGTAATTGTACTGTGCTTCCATGGATATTCAGCCCATAGTCTGGACTCTGTATGGACTACACTACCCTGGCTCTAAGCTTAACTGTAAATGCCTGAAATTTTGAATTTGGATGTTTTAATGATTTTTGCAGATAAATATCTAATGTGACATCTCGTGTAAAGGCTAAAAGCAGATCAGTTTCGAGAGCTTGGCTTTCATACCAGAGACTTAAGCAGTCCATTTACTTTTCCGCCATCAGAGTCTTTTTTACAGACTTTATTTTGAAAGTCTGTACAGAGGTTTTGCTGTCTGGATGTTTTGCTTGTCACTGACATTTTTTTATGGAATCTTGCAGCGACCTGCTAGTTCAGATTTTTGGTAAACATCAATATAATGTCATCATTACTTATATTCATTTCGTTTGGCAATGTCAGCATGTCCTAAAGAGTGATAAGATCTTATGATTTGAGTCATTTTCTCTCTCTCTCTTTCTTTCCTCCCCCCTCCCCCCAGTTCCTGTGAATTACTTGTTAAATTTTTTATGGCTACATTATTTTCCATCTTTTCTGTCTTCTCTTTCTACTTAAAATTTGTTAAACCCCAAAATTTGTGCCCTGCATATTGTTTTCTGTCCATATTATAGTATTTCATATATGTTTGGGACATTTTTAGTGAATATGTCATGCTGACTTTTTGTTTTAAAATTTTATCATTATGTTTTTGACAAAGAAACAAAATAATGCTGCAATAAAGCACTTAATGCTAACCCAAAATGAACAGACAGTATGCAGTACTTCTGGTGCATGTAGTAACGTGTTCCAATATATGCCACCTCACCAGTGCTGCCTCTTGTCCGCTACAAAGTCCTGGTTGCATTTTATTGTGAAGTTATGTATATGTGTGCTGTTCACTTTATTACAGGTTTTGAATCTGGAACATGGTGCTGAACAATAGAGAAATTTGGTCCTCATTTTGGTTCATAATGGGATGTATATCTTTAAATTTATCAGTGGTGTGGTTAATCCACTGTGCCTTTAAGAATAGACGTTTAAGGCGTAAACTTCAAGACAAGGTATGAGCAAATCTGTAACGTATAAAATTAAAGTATGAATGTCACACACTTTTACTCCTACATACATACCTTGCATACTTGTGTTCTGTTCAATTTATGTATGAGTGTGTATCCAAAATTTTTCATGCTCACCAAGAGGACAGAGAATGGCAAGTAGTACAGCGTTCTGCTCAAAGTGCCATAATATTTCTATCTTCTGAGTCAGGCAAGTAGGTTTTGCAGCTATAACCCTCTGCATTGCTCTGCAGCATCTGTTTATTGTTGTGCTTGATAAGTGCAGTCTGTAATTTTGTAATGGCTAATATGAAGGAACAACATATTTGTATGATGTTTGGCTTCAGACTTGTGAAACGGGCTTGGAAAGTGCATGAAAGATCGAAACAGTTTTCACTGACAATGCCATTGGGAGCACACAGACTTGATACAATATATATAATTGGTAGTCACAATACAACAAAATATTTATTGCACTGTATGTACAATATGTTATACAACTACATGTTTCGGCCCTTTTTTCTAGGCCATTGTCAGGTTGTATCTGCTTAGCCTTGAGATTATTGTATCACATAGTGGAGCAAATCTACAGAGAGATCCATGTACACACCAGCCCTGTAGCAGAAACCCAAAGATAGAGCAGAATAAGGATAGCCACCCCACGACTAAAGGAATAGAATAGGAAAAAACCCAAAAAATATACAACAGTATCCATCACCGCCATCCCACACCCACGACCCGAACCCGTCCATATTGACTGCATATACACCCGCCATAAAAATAAGGCATCAGTTAAGATGATCGAGATCTCATCACCAAATTAGTCTAATTTTGTCACCATGGTACAATACTCTCAAGGCTAAGTAGATACAACCTGACGATGACCTAGAAAAAAAGGGCCGAAACATATAGTTGTATAACATATTGTACATACAGTGCAATAAGTATTTTGTTGTGTTTTGATTACCAATTATATGTATATATTGTATCAATTCTATAGAACATGTAATGAATGCCAAATTTGAATAATGTCGAATTTGTATATTAATGCGTAACTTTTCTAAAGTTACTAGAACGTCGCAGACAGCCTTACCCAACTTTGCATCATGTCGCAGAGTCAGCATGTTGCAAGAGTCTTACCCACTAACAAGCTGTCCTAC
>Ga0209629_10002634_pt1 | contig 12374 bp, 10 predicted proteins | sample TergutCu122P5_FD_187286 | JGI IMG/M metagenome (GOLD analysis project Ga0209629, IMG submission 187286) | Cubitermes ugandensis P5 segment gut microbial communities from Kakamega Forest, Kenya - Cu122 P5 (SPAdes) (version 2) | ecosystem: Host-associated > Arthropoda: Insects > Digestive system...
TGAAGATAATCGGTGCCACGAGCCATTATGTAACCAACGAGTTGGATGCCGGTCCGATAATCGGGCAAGACGTTGTGCAAATAACACATAAAGATACGATAGAAAGTATGATACATAAAGGACAGGATTTAGAAAAGATAGTCCTTTCGAGAGCAGTAGAACGCCACATTGAAAGAAAAATTTTAACATACAAAAATCGCACGGTTGTTTTTGATTAGCATACATGAATATTTACAAATAATAAAACTCAATATTATGAATTACAAAGATTTAGAAGTCCGGTTCATCACCGGCGCACAGTTATTATACGGCGGAGATGCCGTCGTTGCAGTAGATGCTCATTCCAATGAGATTGTGAAAGGATTGAACAATGCCGGATCTTTGCCGGTGAAAGTGGTTTACAAAGGAACCGTCAATTCGGCGGCAGAAATTTCTCAAGCGTTTGCAGATGCCAACAACGATGTTAACTGTATTGGCGTCATCACTTGGATGCACACTTTTTCTCCCGCTAAAATGTGGATTCACGGCTTGAAGGATTACAAGAAACCTTTGCTGCACTTGCATACGCAGTATAACGAAACCATCCCTTGGAGCGAAATCGACATGGATTTCATGAACTTGAATCAATCGGCGCATGGCGACCGTGAATTTGGTTTCATTACCAGCCGATTGCGAAAACCGCGAAAAGTGGTGGTCGGATATTGGAAAGACAAATCCACTCAGGAAAAAATTGCCGGATGGATGCGGGCTTGCGCCGGTTGGGCGGATGCACAAAACATGCGGATTATCCGTTTTGGCGATAATATGAACAACGTTGCCGTTACCGATGGCGATAAAGTGGAAGCCGAAATTCGTCTGGGCTATCATGTGGACAATGCGCCGATTGCAACTTTGGTTCCTTATGTAAATGCGGTTACTGAAGCGGAAATCGATAAATTGATTGCCGAATACGAAAAGTTGTACGACTTTTCTGCCGACTGTAAAAAAGGAGCTGAAAAACATCAATACGTTCGCGATGCTGCCGCACAGGAAATCGGATTGCGCCGTTTCTTGGAAGCCAAAGGAGCGAAAGCATTTACTACCAGCTTCGACGAATTGGAAGGCATGAAACAGTTGATGGGTTTGGCTTCGCAACGTCTGATGGCTGAAGGCTACGGCTTTGGAGCTGAAGGCGATTGGAAAACTGCCGCTTTAGTCCGCACGATGTGGGTGATGGGTCAAGGTTTGCCCGGCGGACAATCTTTCCTCGAAGATTACACCTTGAATTTCGCCGGCGAAAACAGTTCGATTCTTCAGGCGCACATGCTCGAAATCAATCCGGAAATTACAGCAAAAAAACCGCGCATTGAAGTACATTTTCTCGGCATCGGCGATGCAAGGACTTGCGCACGTTTGGTATTTCAAGCACATCCGGGAAATGGCATTGCCGCTACCATCGTCGATATGGGTAATCGTTTCCGAATGATAGTCAATAAAGTAGAGGTTATCGAACCGCAACCGCTGCCGAAACTGCCCGTTGCCTGCGCTTTGTGGAAACCGCTGCCAAACTTTGAAATCGGCGCGGGAGCTTGGATTCTTGCAGGAGGCACGCATCACTCCTCGTTCTCTTATCCGCTGACAGTCGAGCATATCGAAGACTATGCCGAAATCGCAGATATGGAACTGTTGGTTATTGATAAAGATACGACTATTCGCAATTTCAGACAAGACATTCGCAACAACGAAATGTATTATTTGTTGAATAAGGCGTTGCAATAATCATAATAATCATAATAATCATAATAATCACAGTTCAGACAATTAATCTTTATGCTCAAACCGGTTTCAGGCAATGGGCGGCAACTCCCCCGATGGGCTGGAACAGTTGGGATTGTTATGGTCAAATCGCGGCTACGGAACAATGAAAGTGTATTTTAATAAACAACAATAAATTCTTAATCAATATGAAATACGTAATTGGATTAGACTACGGCACCGACTCATGCCGCGCGGTCATTGTGGAAGCGGAGACCGGAAAAGAAGTCGCAACTTCGGTTAAATACTACCAGCGCTGGAAAGAAGGGAAATATTGCGACCCTTCGAAAAATCAATACCGGCAACATCCGCTGGATTATGTTGAAACCATGGAAGAATCCATCAGGGAAGCCTTGAGCCAGTCGCCGGAAGGAACAGCGGAAAAAGTAGTCGGCATTTCTTTCGACACCACAGGCAGTACGCCGGTTTTGATTAACAAAGATGGAACGCCTTTATCATTACTTCCGGAATATGCCGAAAACCCCAACGCCATGTTTATCTTATGGAAAGACCACACGGCGATTGAAGAAGCGGCTAAAATCAACGAAGTAGCGAAATCGTGGAAAATAGATTACACAGCCTACGAAGGCGGAATCTATTCCAGCGAATGGGTATGGGCGAAAATCGCTCACGTATTGAAAGAAGACAAAACCATTCGAAGCGCCGCTTGCAGTTGGGTGGAACATTGCGACTGGATGCCTGCGTTGCTCACCGGAAAAATCCGTCCGAAAGAAATCGTTCGCAGCCGTTGTGCCTCCGGACACAAAGCGATGTGGTTGAAAGAATGGGGCGGCTTGCCTTCCGAAGAATTTCTAATTGCCGTTGAACCACTGCTGAAAGGATTTCGCGAACATCTTTACGATGAAACTTTTACCAGCGATGTCAAAATAGGAAACTTAACTCCTGAATGGGCAAAACGCTTGGGCTTAACTGAAAAGGTTGCCGTTGGCGTTGGAGCATTCGATTGCCATTTCGGCGCAGTCGGTGCGGAAATACAACCCAAAACCTTTGTCCGTGTCATCGGTACTTCTACCTGCGACATTATGGTAGCGCCTTATAAAGATATGCAAGGCAAACTGATTCCCGGCATCTGCGGACAAGTTGATGGATCGGTAATCCCCGGCATGATAGGTCTGGAAGCCGGACAATCGGGATTTGGAGACGTTTATGCTTGGTTCAAGCGGATTGTAGGATGGGGGATAGAACAGTCTCGATTACCCGAACATATTAAGGAACAAATCATGGATGAAGTTATTCCGGCATTGGAACAGGAAGCGCTGAAGATACCGACCCGGGAAAACTCGATTCTTGCAACCGATTGGATGAACGGACGCCGCACGCCGGATGCAAATCAACTGCTCAAAGGCAGCATAACCGGTTTGACTTTAGGCAGCACAGCTCCCGGAATCTATAAAGCGCTGGTCGAAGCCACTGCTTTCGGCTCCAAAGCCATTGTTGACCGCTTTTTGGAAAACGGAATTGAGATAGAAAGCGTTATCGGTATCGGCGGTATTTCTCAAAAATCGCCTTTCGTAATGCAAACGCTTGCTGATGTGTTGGGCATGCCGATTAAAGTAGCGAAAACGGAGCAGGCATGCGCTTTCGGCGCAGCTATGTTTGCAGCCGTTGTCGCCGGTGTTTATTCAAAGGTAGAAGATGCTCAAAAAGCAATGGGACAAGGATTCTTGAAGGAATACCTGCCGAACAAAGAAAATCATCAAATCTATTTGGATATGTATAAGAGATATATTGAATTAGGAGTATTTACAGAAAAAAATATATAATTATGAATTGGAATTCACACGAATTTTTATGGATTGACTGGGCAATTATTGCAGTTGGAATATTGGCAATCGCATGGGCTGTATGGCATTCAATACAAAAAGACAAACGTTTACAACATGGCGCCGACAGCGAAGACTATCTGTTTGGTAAAGGTGAGCCTTGGTATATCATTGGCGCAGCTATCTTTGCTGCGAATATTGGATCAGAACACCTTGTAGGGCTTGCCGGTACAGGCGCAAAAGCCGGCGTAGGCATGGCTCACTGGGAAATGCAAGGCTGGATGATACTTATCTTGGGCTGGCTTTTTGTGCCGTTCTATCAGTTGATGAACAATAAGATGGGTAAAATCATTACAATGCCCGATTTCCTCAAATACCGCTATACGCCAAGAACAGGTTCTTGGTTATCAATTATTACTCTGATAGCATACGTGTTAACCAAAGTGAGCGTAACCGCATTTACCGGCGGTATATTTATGGAAAGCCTTCTGGGCTTGCCTTTCTGGTATGGCGCTATCGGCTTGATAGTCTTGACAGGTATCTTTACCGTTTTGGGCGGCATGAAGGGGGTGATGACCCTATCGGCAATTCAAACGCCTATACTTATTATTGGTTCCTTCCTTGTGCTTTTCTTGGGATTAGCCGCTCTTGGAGGCGGAAGTATTGCACATGGTTGGACGGCAATGATTGATTATTCTAAAACGTTGAGCGTTGGAACAGACGGCGTTGCGCACGGCACAAACCACATGTTCCACTTCAATACAGGCGACCCCTTGTATGACGAATACCCGGGTTTCTGGGTGTTTATTGGAGCTTCGATTATTGGCTTTTGGTATTGGTGTACCGATCAGCATATTGTTCAGCGTGTGCTTGGACAACGTAAAGGCGAATCTAACGATGCAGTCATGAAGCGTGCCCGCAGAGGTACTATCGCTGCTGGTTATTTCAAATTATTGCCTGTATTTATGTTCTTAATACCGGGTATGGTAGCCGCTGCATTGGCTGCGCGTCCCGATAGCGGATTTTCATTAGATAATCCCGACACCGCTTTTGGCGCTATGGTGAAATTTGTTTTGCCTGCCGGCGTAAAGGGCATTGTTACCATCGGTTTTATTTCGGCATTGGTCGCTTCTTTAGCGGCATTTTTCAACTCTTGCGCTACACTGTTTACGGAAGATTTCTATAAACCCATGTTCAAAAACAGGAGTGAAGCCAACTATGTTTTGGTAGGTCGCATTGCGACGATTGTTGTGGTGCTGCTCGGAATTATTTGGATACCTATCATGATGAGTCTCGGTAGTCTTTACTCTTATTTGCAAGGTATTCAATCGCTGCTCGCTCCTGCCATGGTAGCCGTATTTGCATTGGGTATATTTTCCAAAAAAATTACGCCCAAGGCTGGTGAAACTGGTATGATAGTGGGCTTTATTATTGGTATGGTGCGTTTGCTGACCAACATTTTTACCAATACAGGTAAAAACGTAATGACAGGTTGGTTCTGGGAATCTACTCATTGGTTTTGGCATACCAACTGGCTTATTTTTGAAATATGGCTGCTTGTATTCATCATATTATTGATGGTCGTAGTCTCGTTTTTCACTCCGAAGCCAACCGCTCAACAGATAGAAGCGATTACTTTCACAAAAGATTATAGAAAACAAATAGCAAAAAGCTGGGGTTGGGAAGATATAGCCGCATCTGCCGGAGTAGTGATTATGTGCGTATTGTTTTACATTTATTTTTGGTAAAAAATAATTTTATAAGAATATATTAGTTTTATTTCATTACACTTTCTTCGGCGCTTCTTTCAAAATACCGGTCAGATAATGCCAGAATTTTTGAACGGAAACTATTTCTATCTTCTCATCCGGGGAGTGTGGAAATTGAATGGTAGGTCCAAACGAAACCGTATCTAATCCGGGCACATTCGACAGAATGATTCCACATTCCAATCCAGCGTGCATTACCTTTACGTTGGGAGCGAATCCACGTTGCTTTTCAAATACTTTTTTCATGATTTGCAAGATGGATGAATCCGGATTCGGACTCCAGCCAGGATAACCGTTTCCGCAGGCAACTTTCGCATCGGCGTTAATAAATGTGCTTTCTATTGTACCGCAAATTGCGCGTTTTTTTGTTTCGGATGAACTGCGAGCCAAAAATTTAACTTCAATCGATTTTTCACCGGATTGCACAATAGCCATATTAACGGAAGTTTCAACCGTATCGGGAATTTTTGCAAACCGGTTGACAACTCCATTTCGGCAACCAACAATTGCATGTGTCAGTTTACGTTGTATTTCGAGCGGAATCGCTTGGAGAGAACCTGCCGGAGAAGGCTGCCGTTCTGCTTTCAATTTGATGGCATCTTCAATTCCGTCAAATTCATTAATAAATACATGGTGGTAATAATCAACCAATTTCAACAGGTCTTTATAATTCTTTTCACCATCGACTGCGATAGTTGCAAAGGCTTCGCGAGGAATCGCATTGCGTAATGTACCTCCCTGAATGGAAATCAAACGGGCATTCTGATTCAGCATCGCATCTTTCAGAAAACGGAAAATCAGTATGTTGGCATTGCCGCGCCCCAAATGAATATCCACGCCGCTATGACCGCCTTTAAGTCCCGTCAAAGAAATCTTTACGACAAACGGTTCACTGAATGAAACTGTCTCATTTTCATATTGGAAAGAAACGCTGACATCTTCGCCTCCCGCACAGCCGATATACAATTCACCGTCTAATTCTGAATCTAAGTTCAACATGATTTTACCATCAATAAATCCCGGACGAACGGCTAAAGCGCCATACATACCCGTTTCTTCGTCGGTGGTAAACAAACCTTCCAACGGACCGTGCTGCAAATCGGTAGCTTCCAGAATAGCCATTGTAGCCGCCGCCCCGATTCCGTTATCGGCTCCCAAAGTAGTGCCTTTGGCTTTTACCCAATCGTCGTCGATATACGCCTGAATGGCATCTTTGGTGAAATCGAATTTCAGGTTAGAATTGGCTTGAGGAACCATATCGAGATGCGATTGCAATATAATCGTTTGCCGGTTTTCGTAGCCCTTAGTCGCCGGCTTACGGATGCAAATATTGTTGGCTGCATCGCGAGTCGTTTCCAAGCCTAAACTTTTACCGAAATTTTCAACAAAACCGGTAACTTCTTCCTGATGTCCCGAAGGACGGGGAATTTGCGTCAGCGCATAAAAATGTTTCCAAACATTTTTAGGATTGAGATTGAGAATAGTGTTCATATATTTATTTATTGATTTTAATTATTTGTCTTTTTTCCTACCGAAAGCATTGCGATTCCGAACAATCCGCAAGCTACTAACCAGATCGACTGAAATGCAAATACCGCCGTTGCAAATGCCGTAGCCTGCTTAACATTCACCATATAAGCGCATAACCCTAATACTGTGGCAGCCTGCCAGGGTCCCAAACCGCCGTTCGACGGAATTGTCATACTGATGCTGCCTAATGTAAAAACGAATAAACCGGCGGCAATTCCCAGATTAGCAGTAAAATCAAAAGCGTAAAAAGTAATATAAAAATAGATAAAATAAGAAATCCAAATGCCAAATGTGTAAATCAGAAACAGTGTTTTGTCTCTCATGTGCCATACCCGAACCATATCGCGCCACATATCAGCAAAAAAATTACGGACTTTCTGCACTATCCGGTTGTTTTTGAATACGATTAAAATAATCACACAAACAATAGCGACTACAGCAAGTCCTGCATAAAGCCCTGGTGATGTGAGCCAAACGGGTAAATTAAATAAATCGCGTTCTTTATAAAAAAGTTTTACGTTGAAAATAAATGCCGTCAAGAAAAATAATCCTACCATTATTATATCGAACAGCCGGTCGATTACTATCGTTCCAATCAGTTTTTGAAAAGGAATTTTCTCTTTTCCGGCAACCATGCCGCAACGCCAAATTTCGCCGGCGCGCGGAATGGCAAAATTCACGGCATAACTTCCCAACACGGCATAAACCAAATGAGAAGTTTTCGGTTGATATCCTAAAGGCTTAATCAGTAAGTTCCATCGTATTCCCCGGAATACATTTCCCATGAGTCCGAAAATCAGGGAAAAACTCAATACCCACCAATTCGCTCCCTTGATATAACTCCATAACTCGCTAAAACTTGTTTCACTGTAAAGAAAATATAAAATAACGATTCCTAAAAATAATGGAATAAATATTTTAAGTAATTTACGCAGTGGATTTGCCATCTGTATATTGTTTTTTGCTATTTTTGCAATGCCAAAGATAAGAAAAATATGTTATATCATCGTAATATTCGACCTAAAAAATCATTGGGGCAACATTTTCTGAAAGATTTCTCGATTGCAGAAAGGATTGCCGGCGTTTTATCACCATTTCCCGATCTGCCGGTTTTGGAAGTTGGTCCTGGTACAGGCACTCTAACGCAATTCCTTTTGAAGAACAATCGGGATGTTACGGTTGTTGAATTAGATAGAGATTCTGTTACATATTTAAATGAACATTATCCGGCGTTAAAAGAACAAATTATTGAGGCTGATTTTTTAAAGTTGGATTTGAATGTTTTGTTCCCTGATAGCTTTTGCGTTATCGGCAATTATCCCTACAATATTTCCAGTCAGATTTTCTTTAAAGTATTGGATTATAAAGATAAAATACCGTGTTGCGCAGGGATGTTACAAAAAGAAATGGCTGAACGGATAGCTTCTCCGCCGGGGAAAAAAGATTATGGAATCATTTCGGTGCTGTTGCAGGCGTGGTATGATGTTGAATATCTTTTCACAGTCGAGCCGGACGTTTTTGATCCGCCGCCCAAAGTGCGATCGGCAGTCATCCGGATTACGCGAAATAAACGAATCGCCTTAGGTTGCGATGAAGCCTTATTTAAAACGGTAGTTAAAACGGCGTTTAATCAACGGCGTAAAACTTTGCGAAATTCTCTGAAAACTTTGCTCGGAAATGATAATCCAATCTCTTCCTTACAGGTTTTCGATCGCCGTCCGGAACAGTTGTCGGTGGAGGAGTTTGTGGAGTTGACGAATATAATCCTGAGAGAAGCGTATGGTTAAACCTGTTTGCAAATTTACATGAAATTATTAAAAACCTCATCATCCGACGCTTCCTTCCAAACTGATTTGCAATAATTTTTGGGCTTCGACCGCAAATTCCATCGGGAGTTTATTCAATACTTCTTTAGCATATCCGTTGACAATCAATCCCACAGCCTCTTCGGGAGGAATCCCACGCTGATTGCAGTAAAACAATTGATCTTCGCTGATTTTGGAAGTGGTGGCTTCATGTTCCACGATTGCCGTTTCGTTTTGAATATCCATATAAGGAAAAGTATGCGCTCCGGAAGTATCGCTCAATAACAGACTGTCGCATTGCGAGTGGTTGCGGGCATTCTCGGCATTCTTACCCACCCTTACCAAACCGCGATAACTGTTCTGACTTTTTCCTGCTGAAATTCCTTTGGAAACAATACGGCTTTTAGTGTTTCTCCCAAGGTGAATCATTTTAGTGCCTGTATCCGCCTGCTGGTAATTATTTGTTACCGCTACCGAATAAAACTCTCCGATCGAATTGTCGCCTGAAAGAATACAACTCGGATATTTCCAAGTGATAGCTGAACCCGTTTCCACTTGCGTCCAGAATATTTTGGAAGATTCGCCTTTACAATGTCCTCGTTTGGTTACAAAATTATAAATACCGCCGTTCCCGTTTTTATCGCCGGGGTACCAGTTCTGAACCGTCGAATATTTTACTTCCGCACGGTCGAGGGCAATGATTTCCACAATTGCCGCATGGAGTTGATTTTCGTCGCGCATCGGAGCGGTGCAGCCTTCAAGATAACTGACGTATGCATCTTCTTCCGCCACAATCAGCGTGCGTTCAAACTGTCCCGTATTCATTGCGTTAATCCTGAAATAGGTCGAAAGTTCCATCGGACATCGGACGCCTTTGGGAATGAACACAAAAGAGCCGTCGCTGAAAACCGCCGAATTGAGCGCGGCAAAAAAGTTATCGCGATAGGGAACCACGCTTCCCAGATATTTTTTTACCAAATCGGGATGTTCCTTCACCGCTTCGCTGAAAGAGCAGAAGATAATTCCTTTTTCTGCCAGATTTTCTTTGTAAGTCGTTTTCACCGAAACGCTGTCCATCACAGCATCGATTGCCATTCCCGAAAGCATTTTCTGTTCATGCAACGGGATTCCCAATTTATCAAATGTTTTTAACAATTCGGGATCAACTTCATCGGGATTTTTCACGTCGGCTTTCGTTTTCGGAGCGGCATAATAAATAATATCCTGATAGTCAATCGGTGGAATGTTGAGATGCGCCCAGTCAGGCATCTTCATCGTTGTCCAATGTTGATAAGCTTTCAGGCGAAAATCCAACATCCATTCCGGCTCGTTCTTTTTAGAAGAAATAAGTCGGACAATATCTTCGTTCAATCCTTTCGGAATAAAATCCGTATTAATATTCGTAACAAAGCCGTATTCATAGTCTTTGTTCGTAAATTCGTTTAATATATTTTGATTATCGTCGTTCATATAATACAAAGGTATAAAAAATTTCCTTTATAATCTATTATTTCCCCTATAGAATTTTTTTACCTTTGATGCAGCAAAAGAAAACTATGCTCGTCTTTATAGTAAAACAAAAACACAGCCAGATGGCTTTATTTAGAAAAGACAAGAGATCTCAAGCGGTACAGCGAGAAATGTACCAACTTCATTACCGAAGGATTTACAACACTTGCCTGCGAATCGTTGGAAATTCGATGGATGCCGAAGAAGTTATGCACGATGTGTTTTTGAAGATATTTGACAATATTGACAATTTGCAGAGCGAAGAAACTTTTTATTCATGGAGTCAAAGCATCGCCAACGACCAGAAGATAAAGAACATCAAAGTGTTGAGAGCTTCTGTAGTGATGAAAAATTTGGACAAAGTGACGCTTTCCGGCGCTTGTAAACTCACAGCCAATGACTTGTTTGCTCCGAACAGCTTCAAAAGCGATTGCAGCGGCGCTTCCAATATGACGGTGAATTTGAATACCAACCAATTGAGTATCGAAACAAGTGGCGCAAGCAAAACTTTTATAAAAGCAAATGTCGCCGGAGATGTCAACATGGATATGTCGGGAGCATCGAAGACTCAAGCCGAATTGAAAGCATCCGGCGTAAAAATTGGTTGCAGTGGAGTCAGTTCGATTGAATTAACCGGTTCGGCAAACAATATTACAATGGATGTGTCGGGAGTATCGAAAGTCAAAGCCGAAAACTTTACGGTGAAAACCGCAGACATTGAATCGTTGGGGAACAGCAATGTTACGGTAAATGTTACCGGCGCTCTGAAAGTAAATTCATCGGGATTGTCATCCGTTAGTTATAAGGGTTCGCCCACACTTGATGTTAGCAAAAGCAAAATGTCTAATGTTAGGAAGTTATGAATTATGAAAGGGTTGTCATTGCGGGCTTGACCCGCAATCTCCTGAAGTCAATTACAAATTATAAATTAAAAAATAAGATGAAAAAGCTAAGTGTATTATTTGCCGGCATTTTGATTAGTGCAAGTTGCAGTAGGTTCATACTCAAAATCAAGGAGGAGAAGCTCCATTCATGACCAAGTTTTTTTCAGCGTCATCCATCAAAGAATTGGAAGCTGCGACGACAGGCGGAAGTCTTACATTGACAGGCGACGCCGGTTCAAAAGCGACAGTCGAAGTTTATGCTTCGCGTAGCAATTGGTCGGCAGAAAAAATTAAACAAACGCTTGAGGATAATTATACCATCGACATCAGAGTCGAAAACCTCCGTTTTACTTTACCTGCCGGCAAGGGATTCAATTTGAATGTGAAGGCAAACAGAATAGAAACGTCCGGACTGAAAAATTTCCGCGGCAGCACAGAAAGCAAACATATAGAAGGAACTATAGGAATTGGCGGTCCGGAAATCAATGTAAGATCATCTCAACGGGTAAGCTTATCGTTTGAATAAAAACAAATTCAAAAAAAATAAAAAAGTATGTAACAAATTTGAATTTTCATTGTCTAATAATTGAGAAAAAAATATTTTATGCAAAAATTTTTCTTTACTTTTATCTTTTTAGTGTGCTCGTTGACAGCAGGTGCGCAGACATTTACAATTTCGGGTAATGTGATTAACCAAACCGATGCGCCTGTCAAGTTTGCCGATGTTTTGCTTTATGCCGACTCAGTTATGGCACAAAACACAATGACCGATGAACAAGGGAAATTTACTATTTCCGCGCCTGCCGGTAGTTACAATCTGCTCATCTGGCAACTTGGCGATACGCTGTTTTCGCAAACACTCGTTTTGGACAAAAACATTGATTTGGGAATAATAAAGTCAAAGCAACAGGAAAAACAATTGCAGGAAGTTACCGTTGTTGGAAGAACGCCTTTGGTAGTGCGCAAAGTGGACAGGTTAGTTTTCAATGTTGAAAATTCAATTGCGGCTACGGGCGGCGATGCGACTGATGCTTTGAAAGTTACGCCCAATGTGCGCGTTACCGAAGACAATGTTTCCATCGTAGGCAAAGGTGGATTGCTCGTGCTGGTTGATGACAGGGAAATTCATCTTTCTGGTAGCGATTTGATAAATTACTTAAAATCAATTCCTTCAGACAATATAAAAAGCATAGAAGTGATAACAACGCCGCCCGCTAAATATGAAGCACAAGGCAATTCGGGCATTTTGAATATTATTTTGAAAAAAGCAAAAAACGATTCGTGGAGTTTGCAACTGCG
>Ga0209629_10002637_pt1 | contig 12371 bp, 8 predicted proteins | sample TergutCu122P5_FD_187286 | JGI IMG/M metagenome (GOLD analysis project Ga0209629, IMG submission 187286) | Cubitermes ugandensis P5 segment gut microbial communities from Kakamega Forest, Kenya - Cu122 P5 (SPAdes) (version 2) | ecosystem: Host-associated > Arthropoda: Insects > Digestive system >...
CCTTCCTCTATCTATGCCTAGTTCTGTTAGCTGTTACTTTGTGTTTAGGTTTTCTGATTAAACAGATATTGTAAGATATTATAAAATTGAATATATGTTGTAGTGTTTTTATTTACTGTATTTACTTAAATAAAAGATGGAGCTGCATATAAGATCACCATCTTCTGTTTTCAGGATAATACATGTATTAACATTGCCCAGGTCATTAATTTTGCTGAGTGTTTGCAGTCCTAATATTCTGGTATTAACTAATCATGAGAGTTAAAATGTTAGAATAGTAAGTAGCAAAAAGTTACAGAAATGTCACTTTGTTACTGCCAACACTTTCTTCACTAGATGAGGAGTTTTCTGTATGATATTCCTCCCATAAGACATCATTTTTTGTTCCTTCATAGTTTTAGACACACAGCACTTTTTAAACCCCTTAATGATTGATTCTGTTGACTTGTCATTTCAAGTCGTCTTTGAAATCTTGGTGTGCATTTGTTGGGTACATAGTGACTTCCAGTGCCTTAATTTGTTTAGTTCTTCTGGTAACAGGAAGGCCATTTTTATGTTTTCCTAACACAAAGTACAGAACATTTTGTTTGGTGGTATTGAAATTCCCATGCCCCCTTTTTTATTAAAAAAAAAAAAGTTTTGCTCCCATTAGTAATGATTTTTTTCCTGTTCTGTATTACATATTCTGTTCTGTGTTGCAGAATTTCCATGCCAAGTTGCAGTTAATGACCAATAATTTACAATCAGTGTCGTAACTACAGCACAGTAATTCTGTACCTTAGATGCTGTTTTTCCTTTACTCAACATGTTTTTATACAATATGTTGTCTTCAAAATCTCTGCTTTTGTATTGTGACATGTAATGGAGGGTTGGCAGTATCAGTAATTAAATCAGATGTATTAAATAGCAGTTGTGTAATTTTGTTTACTTACCTAGCCATGGCAGGTGCAACAGTGTTGCCTTATTTACAGAGGTATTTATCTTTGCATGCAGTTATAAGGCAACCCCCATTTCTCAGATTATGAATTACAAAAAAGCTTTTACTTATATTTCATTTATGTGATTTATTTTGAGTTTATTTAGGGACACTAATGCTCAGTGGTGGGACAATTAGGGAATAATGAAGTGACAAGGACATTGTTATGATCAAACTTGAAGGATGTCCTGGCATTTTCCTGCCCGGGGGGGGGAGTATGTGTGTTGCTCAGGAAATACGTGAAATACCTCAGTCAGGATAGCTGTTGACTAGACCAAGTTATTAACCTGGAACCCCCTGGATATGAAGCAGGAATGCTAACTATGATCATAGCATTCAGTAACTTTAATGTAAATTGAGGCATAGTTGAGGAACTGATTTATAATACTGTTTCTAGAAGCCTTTTTCAGAAACATAATTTGTTAGAACAAGAAATCTCTTGTAATACTCTTTATGTTGATTTGTACAGATGATAACATTGTCAGGTCAGGTACGTATAATGGGAAGCATGGCAATTGTGTCACAACAAGCTTGGATCTTCAATGACACTGTACGAGAAAACATAGTCTTCGGTCTCCCATTTGATGAAAGTAAATATCAGGCTGTGATTGAGTGCTGTAGTCTGCAGAGAGACTTGGAACTGCTGGCCAGTAGTGATCAAACTGAAATTAGTGAAGGTGGCTCTAATCTGAGGTAAGCATCTGTATTATTCTTAATCTGCACTTAGACTTTACCAGCTCTGCATCACAATGTTGGTACAGTGCATGTGTTGGAGCACTGCATTTTTTCAGTACTAATACCATTCCATATTAAAATATTGTCTCCATCCCCATAGTAAAGGGGCCAGGTTGCCTCTGTGCACAACATGAAGGCATATGGAGGAGTGGAAGTTAGCTCTGCTCATACTTAGCCTTAGTACTAGATGGACATGAGTGGTCAGGCTCATGCCTTGGCCACTTGACCTTGAGGGACAGAAATCTCTTTCTCCTGCTAGGTATCAAACTATGATTCCTTGGTTGTCAAGCCCATGGCCTAGTCACTGTACTGTACTGTCTGCACTATCCCAGTCTCCTCATAATATTATGAGAAGTTGAAGACCCCTGTTCATGGATCATAGGTTTTAAACTTGAATTACTTCCATCCACCACTCCCACATACTGGGAGATATAAAATCCCCTGTTCTTGAATGATAAACTTTTGTTCCCAAGTTAAAATATGGCTATCAACCCAGTAGTTTTGAGAGACATACAGTTCACTATTCCTGGACAGCTGCGCTGTGACAGTGATGTTTGAGTGTGTGTGTGTGTGTTTTATTTAACAGTGCTGTCAGTTGCTGAGATTTTGTAGTGTTTGTGATAGCTGAATGAATGAATTGATTAATAAATGAGCATGGAGTACTGTTAGAGTGATGCTGATGGGGAAAAACTGAAGTACTATGGGAAAAACCTGTCCCAGGGCCACTCTCCACCACAAATCCTACATGGATTGGCCTGGCATTGAACCTGGGCATGTCGGGTGAGAGGTCGGCAATTAACCGCCTGAGCCATGGCACAGTCATGTGATGTGTGACCTTTACTTATTTATAAACTTTAGAAACAGAAAAGTGGAAAAGTTAATTAACATAAATTCAGTTAACTTATATTTTGTTCAGGACAATTATCATACTTCTTTTCCATCTTCATTTCTTTGCAGTAATCTCAAGATAGAATAAATATTCAAACTATTCCCTGTTTTGGGGGTCTTAATGTTTGTCTAAGGAACTTACATTGCTCCATATTTTGAAAATGATTTAGAAATTGGGTGTCTACAGAGGCACTTAATATTGTCATTCTGAAGTAAATTGAAAAAGTTTTAGTGTTAATTTTATCATTCATTAGTAGGGAGTGCCATAAAATCATATATGGTAGAAGGGCTTGTCAGGGGACTTGAAAATTCTTCAGTACTGATTTTATTTAAAGTATTAATGTTTCTAGTTGAAGTAATATAGGTTAGTTTTAAGAACTGTGCTGTATAACTGCCTCACTGTTAATTTTCACATTAATGTTCCAAATTAATTTGTGCTTTCTATGTTTCACTTTGATTTTAGAGGACCCATTAAATATATAGCATCATGGAAAAGTCAGTTGACTCTAGAAGCAACATGTTAAACACTGAGTCCTAGTTAACGCTTGTGCCACTCTGTTTATGTCCTGAATTTTTCACTAAGCCTTTTCACTCCTCCCTTTTTTTTATTTTATTTTATTTTATTTTATTTTATTTTATTTTAAATTCTACCTGTAGCTGGCTCCAATGTTTTGAAGTCAAAAATGATTCTTTACTGTTTTGACATGTGAAAGCATAAAGCTGAACTAGAAAAATTAGTCAAATTGGCTGGGGAGAAGGCATGATCTTGGTGTTGACTGTTTTTTCAAACAAATGGCAGGAAACTGTCAACATAATGGATTTGTTAAAATGGATCTTGTAAGTGCAGGTAAATTTCTTAAAATTGTTTATGTGTTTCTTGGTTGTAGTGGAGGACAGAAGCAGAGAATTAACCTTGCTCGAGCAGTGTATGCTGAGAAAGATATCTTCCTCTTGGATGACCCTTTAAGTGCAGTTGATGCTCAGGTAGCTCGCATCATTTTCAGCAGGTGCATCAAGGATAAATTGAAAGGCAAAACCATTCTGTTGGTTACCCATGGCATTCAGGTTTGTATATTCAGTCCTCACAGTACTGAACATTATGAATGAGTGTATAGCACTACTGCTTCATGTTCAGGAGGGTCCAGGTTCATTTCACAGCTTAGAGACTGGTTAACATGACTAGGTTTTTTGTCATTTCCTTGGGCCAGATGCTAGAATATTACCTCAGATTAGGTCACAACTGCTTTCTACCACATGCTTTCAAATACATTGTTCACATATCACCCCACCATTCAGTGTTATACATTATGAATTGCTGATGCCAATAAATAGACCATAAGTATACAGTGTGAAAGGAAATTTGTGCTTAAGGTCTCCATTATGTGATTCCTTATTAAAAAGTAAGTCAAAAATGTTATACAACATACATCCTGAGTTGTAGAGGTGTTCTAAATGCATGTCACCTTAAAATGGTGTAACATATCAGGTGATCAAATGTTGGATGCCTCATAGTTAACAGTAGTTGCTTGAAGCCACTTTCATCCATTTTGATGCAGAGGGCAGTGTTCACTTGACACTTTCTTGACCACACCTTAATGTATGTGTCAGCCATTGTCAGCTACCTGAAGTTTTGTTATGAGATCTTGAATAGCCCTGGGAATGACTGCGGAAACATGTTCCTTCATATTTAATGTTAGCCATATTCCATGACTATACAGTATTTAATCCAACTAACTGGACATGTAACCATAAATATTTGTTATTTTATTATTCTAATCCTATGTGTTTCAGCCCTTATGGGCAATCTTCAGAGAGTTCATTTACAAAGGAGTACATTTACAATAAATACTCTCCAAGATATGCATGTATAAAGTGAAAATACCATGTTGTCAATTAAAATGGTGCTAAAAATATATTAAGTGTACATTAATTACAGGTATTTTACATTTTGAAATAATTTTATATTTAGTTGTAGGCAACTAAAACTGCAACTAAACATGAAATTATTTAGAAATGTAAAATACCTGTAATTAATCTACATTTTATACTTTTTAACAACATTTTAATTGATAAAATTGTATTTTAAATTCATGTTTGTACATCTTGGAAACATTTATTATAAGTGTATTCCTTTGTAAATAATCTGCTTGAAGATGGCCTGTAGGGGCTGAAACTTGTAGGAGGAACACTACAAAATAACAAATATTTATGGTTAAGTGTGCAGATAGTTGGATTAATTACTGTATGCTCCTTCGGGTGTCCCCAGTAGCATAAATCCATCATATGTAGACTGGTTACAAGAGGCCTTTCAGTTGGCCCTGCATTTCAAATCCATCTTTCTACGTATGTCGCATTCAATGACTGCCAGACATCTGCCCCAGTATGTGCTGGAGTTTTGTCATGCTGAAACCACAACCTTTGCCCCAGCTAGAAGCACAACTTCAAGCAGTCCTGATAGAACAGTTTCCAGGAAGTTGTGGTATTGTAATGGATAGTCCCATGGGTTTAACAAATAACAGCATTTATTGACACTACAGTTAAAGCACTTGGATCAGTTGAAACAGAACACTCACAAGAATTTCAAGAATCACTCACAGGAGGTTACCCTGCACTGTACATTCAGTTCTCTGCACTCATAGCCCTATCTACAGTTTGCTTAGTTCTGTTGTCTACTTACGCTCACAGCACTGACATTGGTCTCAAACACAGTACTGCACAGATTCATTTCTACACTTGCTCTTCACCATATGCAACACACGGACTCGCCATGACACATCTGTCCATCTCTTGCTATCCGCAGGCCTTATTTAATGCTTACTGCACATCTCAAACTTACTTCACTATTCTAGTCACTGCTGGTATCCATAGAATGTTCTATCTCCTTGTACAAGAAGGTTCTAGCAGCCTTGACATCAGATCGTCACACTACTGTGTGTTGTTGCCCTCTGTTACAGTATCATTTGACATTCAGCCTGCTATGTAGCAGATGGGGGCCCACAACAGTGTTCCTGATGACTTGATACCCACATTTGTGTTTATCATGAGGATTATTCCATGCCCAGTTGTGACTTGTGGATGCTGAACACACTATCACACATGAAATATCCTACATGGGGTGTTTATATTTAGTCATTCACATAATTGTATCAGTTGAGGACTGTTGTCTGGAAGCAGAAGTGTGCTCTATAAATGGTGGTATATGTATATATATATTTGATAGTAGTGAAGTACTTCAAGGGTCCTCAGTCCCAGTTCTCGTATGATATCACATGAGCTTCACCATAGCTTTTGGTTCACTTGTGAAAGTCGTGTTCATTGACTGGTGTCCATATAGTCTGCAGATAACCTGTGTTGACAAGTACTACAGGTGTTACACTTCCTGTTGTGAAAACACTGATCAATTCATCAGAACATGCAAGTGTCTGAACAGCATTGACTGGGATAACATAGCATGTATTCCTGTGCATCAGTACAAGGTCAGTATTGCAAGCAGTGCCAGTTAAGAGCATGTTGCAGTATTCATCATGTGTGTATTCCAAGAGTATTGGATGAAAATGGTGCCCTGCTGTGCACAGTGTGTCTTGAATACACCTAACAGTGCGCTTTAGTGTCATGACACATAACATTGCTGACATTGTTGGTGACACATATTTCAAACCCCAGGACATAATGTTTTCAACTTATATTTTAATAAGGAATCATGCTATGGAGAGCTTGTACATGAATTTCGTTGCACCATGTACAAGTAAATTCTCTGTCACAGTACAGCAAATTGTGTTCTGAATTTCTTATTTCATACCTTTACCCTTTACAGCACAGATATTATATCACCTGAGCCAACAGCATATTTTTATGTGTTTTGTCTGACTCACAGCAAGCTGAAGTTGTTTTTTAAACACCGTTACATATATATATATATGTAGGAGACTAAGTGTTTGGTGTGAAGCAAGTAAATTCTAGTGTATGTCGTGCTTCAGAAGTTTAAGGTGCCACTACGTGGTGCTTGTCTGGACATATGAAGTTTGAAATAGTGGACTAGTTGTAGGGATTCACTTTAATTCGTTTTGCACTACAAAGACATGTTGTGAATATCTGTTGTGTATTATGTTTGAAGTTATTATGTTGCTAATGAAGTATTTTCTCACAATGTTATTAGAGCTTAATGGTGGACACTGATTATCTTTAGTTCCAGTTCATGTTTGTAATCAATACAGTGTTACTTTATTAACAGTTTCCACTATTTGGCCACATGTTCCAGTGGCAGGACACTGTCTTCAGACCCCACATTATAAACAGCTTATGCGGTCATGTGTAGCACAAAGTGTTATCCAGTAACATACTACCTGATAGATATTGGTCACATTGAAGAATCTTCATTATAACTGCATGTTGATTACAGAAAAAAATAAAATAGTCTTGAAATATAAAAATGTGAAGACCTGAGATGTTGCAAGTGTGCAAATAAAACTATGTGCATTAAAATATTATGTTAGCTGTGATAAATTATGACACCAGAATTATAGGAGTAGGTCTGTACATGCAGCCCTGACTGTTATAAGGTTTTGGTTCTGCAGAGACTTGGGTAAGTTTAATTCCATTCATGTATGTCAGAATTACCATCAGTACATACACTTGTCATGTTAACTCTTGGATTATGGAACAATAAAACTTCCACCTTTTTTTGTACTGGGTATATTTTGTATCCATATTTTTTAATTATTTTCTGAACATGTTTTTCCCAAGTTTGTGTTTTAGGCTCCAAGACAAAAAATTGTTTTTAGTCAGCTTTTTTATTGCTTTTGCAGCTAGAAAGAGTGAAATGCCAAAAGTTTTTAAGAACAAGAAAATATAGTTTATAACAGAAATGTGCCTGAAATTTGTCTGTATTATGGTTTTTCTTGCAATTTCTGCATGTTATGTGACTTGTCTTGATAGAGTGGTGCTTGCACACTCAATAATCTGGGGTTAAAGGTAAAGTGATCCTTATACAAGCCTGGACAGGACCTTGCAGCTCCATGAGTTTGAATTACTAGACAGTTGGCACCTGAAGTTGGCAAGTTTGTCAGCTGAATGCACATTCGCCTTTACCCCCAGGAGATACACCTGGTACTCATTTCTGTTGGAGGCTGAGTCAACCCCAGGACCATAGTGCAGCTGGAGGATTAAGTCAATGAAACATTTCAATGACTGCATAAGGAATCAAACCTGCAACCTTCTGGCATGTGATGCAGTACATTTGTCATGTTACATACTATGTATGTTTCAGGTAGTAAAAATTATTTAACATCAATAATCTCAGGTGTGGCATAAAGGTACAGCTGTTCTGTTTCATGCCAAGAAGGCACAGAGGGGAGGTTAAGGTATGGAGGTGTGGCATAGCATTGCATTCTTAATCACATAAAATGAAGATGGAGGTACTTCATGTTGTATGTGTATGGCCACTGTCTTAAGGAAATTCAGAGATTACTGTAGTACGTTTAAAGTTGAGCTGTACCTACTCTACCTTAATTCCTGGTGGTACCTTGTTAAAAAAAAACTGTGTACAATAAATAAGGGTAGAAGGCAGGTAGTGAAGGAAGTGTCCATGATATGTAGTCTGCTTTATATGTAGTTTTTTACCCACCGACTTAAACTGTGTGTGTTACGTAAATCTGTACTGTGTCAGCTGTGATGAATGGTAACAGCAGAGAAATGGTGTTTGCATGAAGCCTGAAGATGATGTTTTGCCGCTGAAGCTTGTGGGTACTACTAGTAAATTAATGTTTTATGAACTGAATTATATTATTTTAAATTATTGTCAATATGATGCAGGATGCAGTGATGTGATTTATCGCTGTCTCTTTGCAGTTCCTTGAACAGTGTGATGAGGTTTTATACGTGAAAGATGGAATGATCTCTGAAAGAGGAACACATAATGAACTGATAGATCTTGGTGGGGATTACTGTCAAATGTTACAGTTTGACCAAACAAGGGACCAGAAGTCTTCCAGCGAGGTGGAAATAGAACGGACCGTTGAAGGTGAAGGAGGAGGTTAGTTATGTTGTAGTTTAACTGGTAGACTTGCTGAAATCTTCGGACTGGAATAATCAAAATAAAAATTTGCTCTGTTTTGAAAGAAAAATTTTCCTTATTTGAAATACTGAAGTGGTGATTTCCCAAAATACTTTTGGCATCTGTAATGTATTACATCTACACACCGAAGGTCAGAATCACTTGCTTATCACCAGCTATGACTGAACTGCGGTACATGATACGACAGTGTAAACTGCCCCATAACATTCAGTCAGTATGTAAGAATTCTGAGACATGTAGCTGACTTTGACTCCCCAACACTATTTTTAGTGTGGTGAAATATTACAACCAGTCATTTGTAACATATGTCATGTGATATGGATGTTCTCACAGCAGTCTGGGATGTGTGTCTTGTTTCCTGCTAAATAGTTACTGGCATTATGGAGGAGTGCAGTTCCTCCATTTTCAGGGTTGAGTACCCTGTGAAGAGAGAGGAGCCAGTAGTAAGATTAAGCAGACTGGTGCAGTGGTCAGTTGTCAGGTACAAAAATGAAATAGACTGTAGGGTGTAATCCAATGTAGCAATGGGAAGCTGAGTGAGAGTTGTCTCAAATGGAGCTTGTAGTGAAACTAGAGGAGTGGTAGAGGTGACAAGAATAGGTTATGGTTGTGTGTGGTCCTGTAAAGGGGTGTTTACCTTTCATATTCTGCTCTTTTGGGACTCTTGACCCTGGAGATGGAGACTCTAAACTTCTCCAAAATGACTAGAAAAATTAACCAGTTAATAGGGTGTAACATCTGAGAAGAGTTGACTGTTTAATTTATGGGTAAAACACATTTGTGGTGTCTGTTCACTGCACTGACTAGCAGTGGTCTGTTCTGTTCAATAAATTCAAATTTCTGTCAGTAAGAACCATTTTTCTGAAAGATCGGCTGGTGTATAAGAGATCTGATGGTTTAGGAAGGAAAAATTAAGAAATACTTTCTTCTAAAAAAAGTGGTATATAGGATGTATTGCAACTTTAGGGCCCTTGTTGAGGGAAGAGGAGAATAGACCTTATACAGTAGGAAATAAGGTAAGGAGTTTGTATGAGTCAACCTGTAGACATGCATATTTCAGCTATGGTCCTCTTTCTTCACCTGTTTGATATGTGTTATTTTTGTTCAAATCTGTAACACAATGTTACATAGCATGGAATTTCCATTGTGGCAAAATGAAGTGTACAATATCCAAATTAATTTCATTAAAACTACTGAGAGACTTAAATTTGGTAAATTATCAGTAATATGCACTGTAGGACTCAGTTTTATGTTTACATATTCAGTAACTTTTTTCTTGTATTTAGGCATTTTCCATAATGTTATACAAACATGTGTGAGGCCAGGCAGATCATGACAATACCCCAGTGCTTTTTTTTTAGTGTCAGAACTACCACTTTTTTAAAAGACAATGGCCCTAAATGTAGGTGGCATAGCAAAAGGGCAAGAAGAATGAGGTCTCCAGTAATGTGTGATATGAAGTGTGCCCCTCTGGTAATTTATAGGTGTGTTATGTACAACTTGGTATGAAAGTCCAAATACAAGATTGTCTCTTTTAGTACTGAAATTTCTTTACTTATGCACCATTCATTTTCCAGGAATGAAATAAAACCACAAGTGAAGACAAAAAAAAGTGAGGATTATCACACCTTCAGTTAGAAGAGTGGTCACTGAGCTCTACCAATAAAAGTCCCCCCCCACCCATCTTGATCCTATTACATTTTAATTTTATTTATTTTGTGGATGTTTCTAGCTGGAAATGAGCATGCAGGGAAGTTAACATCAAAGGAAACACACACAATGACTACAACAGGTTGGAAGGCATATTTGGATTATGCCAAATTCTGTGGTGGATACTTTATTATGGCCATGCTGCTACTTTTGTTGTTGCTGTTTACTTTGTCCAGACTGTCATCAGGTATCTGGTTGCAGATCTGGTTGGACCAGGGTGATGGATTAGAGGTTAGTTCTGCCCCAGTAATTTATCCTCAGAGTGGCTGCCTGCACCATGGCTGTTAAGCTGTCTCCATTTGGATGGTGCTTTTGCATAGTGTGCATGTCTTCTTTGAATGGTCCCAAACAGGGTACCTCAAATAATTTTAACATACTATATATCCCAGGTGGACATAGAGTAGAGAGATTCCTTCTGAGTTATAATGGGCATTTAATGTAGCTTAAATTCTGGTTGTTTAGTTTTCACACCAGTGCAGTTTCATACTGTATTACTTTTTCTTAAAGACATAAACAATTTTATTACTTTAATTTTCGTTATGACATGTACTGGGCTATACGTGGTGTCATAGTCCAGAAGATCACAGTAAATGTAATCTAGTGCTGATGCACTATTTTAATGGCTCTTGTACTGAGCCAAATTTAACATTACTCATTTATATTATTACTGTCTTTATTATAGCACAGTTACGTGCTAATTTAGGACTGTCAGGACATAACAGTTCTATTGTGTTTCATTTTCAGGCTGCACGGAGAGAAAACATGACACATTACAACCTAACAAACATGACAGAGGAGGAGCTTAAAGGATATGTCAATGACAACCCGGATCTGTTTTTCTATCAGTTGGTGTATGGACTTACTTTTTGTATTATGATAATCATTGGTCTGATGAAAGGAATTGGTATTGCCAGACAGCTGCTCTTGGGTATGTTCTTGCTGCACTGTTTTGTGTCAATTGGTGGTGGGCACATTATTTTGTGTGACTGATAATGCCAGACAGCTGCTCTTGGGTATGTTCATGCTGCAGTTTTCTGGCTCTTGGTAACAACCACACTATTTGGTCTGTTTGGTACTTGGAGACAGCTGCCCTTGGGTATGTTTATACAGCACTGTTTTGTGGCTGTCAGTGATTGGCACATTACTTTGTGTAATTTCATTTAGTTAATCAATTACAGGAATTCAAGAAGCTAAAATCTGAAGAAGATTCATATATTAGCCATGACTTACTGACATTTGAGATTTCATCATAAAAGTGGTAAATAATAGTAATATAATATTCTAGCTTATGACCCATTTAATCTGTTTGTTGTTTACTGGTATTCCTCCAAAATGGTATTCAGCTTTCACTAGACCTTGATCTAGAAAGTAAAGGTCCCCTCAATTAATAAGCTTTCTTTCCTGTCTGTATGGGAAATGGGACTTCTTAGTCAATACAGGGACAAGGCTACAGGCTGGACAACACAGGAATCATTTAATTCCCAGCAGGGGACAAGATATTTTTCTCTTCTCCAAATATCCAGTCCAGCTGTGGGACCTATCTAGCCTCCTGTTGAGTGGGTACCAAAGTCTTTTTCCCCTGGGGTATAGTGGCCGGGGTGTGAAGCTGACCACTCATATCTATGTAGTGCCAAGGTTAAGAATGTGTGGAGCTATGTCTCCACCTTCCATGTGCTTTATGGCATGATGTTTAGTTGTGAATGGAGACATCTTTATATTTTCATTTTATTTTTATATTCAAAGTTTTGAATTAAATTGGTGATATTGAACATTATTGAGACATGCTGATGTTAATGGATGACATAAAGTTGTCCCAGTGCTCAGCAGCATGCCATGAAGGCATACAGGGGAGTGAAGGTATAGGTCAATGCAAGTTTAATGTCACTGCATGGTAATATCAAATACCAAAAAGATATCGGGTGGGTACGTCAAACACAACAATTTATTATGGTGTAGGGTGTCCAAGGGGGGACTACATGTTTCGGCCCT
>Ga0209629_10002638_pt1 | contig 12369 bp, 9 predicted proteins | sample TergutCu122P5_FD_187286 | JGI IMG/M metagenome (GOLD analysis project Ga0209629, IMG submission 187286) | Cubitermes ugandensis P5 segment gut microbial communities from Kakamega Forest, Kenya - Cu122 P5 (SPAdes) (version 2) | ecosystem: Host-associated > Arthropoda: Insects > Digestive system >...
GCACAAGACTACACACCAACTCCGCAGGACCACAGCCTCAACACCTATGGCATAACACCACATGCGGCAGTGAAACAACCTATATATAAGAACTCCTGCAGATGGACATGTAAATGTTCGAAACATGTAGAGGCCATTTATGAGAAAAAGTCATAGTAAAATTGTTTGCATCAAGTTGGTACATCTTCCTTACTTATATATATGATGCACGGTCATACTTATATCAAATAAAAAAAAGGAATATAACTAGTAATCAGTAATCAATAAAACAAATGTGGTACGCAAATTAAAATTTAGGATTAACGTGCAAATTGCAGCTTCGGCTTACAGTCTCATAAACGGCAAACTAAAGTTCTCAGAAATTCACTACTGGTTGATACGTGGGGTCATGGCGTTTTTCACACCAAGCATATACTGTTCATTATTATATGTCAGCGTGTGTTAAAACATTCATTAAGAGACTATAGAGGGATTTTTGGTAGCTGACCTTGTGAAACAATAATGTCTAAACAATAGTCACCACATTTTTAAGTTGTTTGGCATATGTGACACCACAGTACACAGCAAAACACATTAGTGCACAGTGACAAGCCATGGATATGTTTTGTAAGTGGTTTAAAGCAATGTGCTCCAAAGGAAAACACACAATTGGGCCCATGAAACTGAAAAAGCTATATCTTTTCATGACGAAATGAAAATACCTAGTATGTGCATACTGTTTGAGGGATGAGTGCAAAACTTACAAGAACCAGCAACTGAGGGAAATATCAAAATGGTATAATCCTCCAATTAGTTGCAGCTGTAACAAAAATTTACCTATACAAACTTAGGTCAGAACAGGTACTGTCTGATAATCTGAAACATTTTTACAATCCAGCACCTGTCCAGTTAAGTGGATGCCATCTTAAAGGAATTCTAGGGTATAACAGATTTTCATATGACTCCTGTCACCATATATAAATATGAGTAATAATTCATACTAAATCTTATCAGTGACTATTAACAGGCCACATCAGATACAAACTGAACTGAACTTAAAAATATTAACATTATTTAATCCTGTCCTGGAGACCAGCCACCCTGCCTGATTTTAAAAGCACTTTCACATTATTCCAATTACATCATTCATACTTTTTCTGTCAAATTCTGTACAACCTATGCACAGATAAAAGGCTACAAAATAAGTAATTCTACAACCATGTACCAATTTAATATTACATACTAGATACAAGCCTGTGAGAAAAAAAAGAGTTCAGAGAGACACACATGAAATACTCCACTCTACCTACCTATCTTACTTGAATTTCTCAGCATACATTGTGTGTATTATTCAATAAACCGAAAACTTTCACCCTGAATAGCTGATGGTCAATGCAATGCCACTGGCTAATAACTGGTACCTAGATCTGCCAATGCATGCGAAAGAAGAGGTCAATAGTCAACATTCACATACCAGGACTGGGAACATGGAATAATTAAATACAGAAAAGTACATTAAATGGCACATGAGACTACATGAATAGGCATGTGAACAATGATACAGTTCACAAAACACGTTTCAGGGGCACACAATGGCCAAACTTTGCAAGAGTAAAATGAAGGCTCAAATGTTCCTACATTAAACCACGAAAAAAAGAAGATACTGTTACAAAAGCATGACACCTGCATCTCCATTTCAAGGATGTCCGTCTTGGAAAGATAGGAACATGAAAGGCAGGGCAATGCAATTAAAATGTTACACATACAACAAAATAAAAGAAGTCCTTGCAAATTAGACTTACATCTCTCTGTTGGTGGACGTTTTCCGGAACTGTATTTTGCGTAGATTTCTCTCAGTTTTTCCACATCATTTCTTTCCACCGCTTCCAAATACGCATTTTGGGCTCGTAATTTCTCCAAGTCTGGAAAGAAGTCTCTCTCAATTATCCGGCCCATTTCCTGCATCGGAAGAAACAGATATCTCTAAATACCACACATTTATTAAGCGCTTAAAATAGCATCCCTAGCTGCTGTTGAATAAAACATCTAGCACAAACATAACCAAATTACCCGAATATAGGAATCTTCATCCAGCACCTTCTTGGATTTGAATTTAGAAGTTACTACGGGCGACAAAGGTTCCTTAAACACTTGCAAATCATGTATACGTTTCTCTACAGCAAATTCCTTTTCACCAGGTTTATTGATACTACCTTCTAGAGACATGACCATTATTAACGTGCGACTATTTCTTCGCCCACACTACACATACCCATTAACCACCATTACAGTATGACACTAGGTGACGAAATCGCGCAACAACCAATAGAATTACACAGTGCCTGTGACGCACATGACTTGTGCATAGAAATTCCAACAGATGTCAGGTATCGTATTCCTCCTCATCCATGTGCATAACCTTCGGATTCCGTGGTAAAAGGCTAGCACGAAACTCTGTTCCACGGTGTGAAAGGTGTAGGTCGGGGACACCGTGGTTTTTATAGCAAACTATCTTCTTGGAGCTGAGTCTTTCTAGCTAAGCTAGCAGGTTCCCAGCTAGTCAAGAAATTCCCCGCATTTTATGGAACTCGAGGGTGTGCTTCCCCATTCACAACAGCCTGTCACCTGCCCCTATCCTGAGTCAGATCAATTCAGTCCAAGAAAGAGGCGTCTTTCATTTCAGTAGTGCCTTCCTTAGCATACATTTCCATGGCATGAAAAATGTAGTGAGTGAGTAGTGTAGGTAAAATTTTACCTATGTACAATGAAGATGTGTTTTGACTGACTTTTTCTGTGCACGTTTAGTTAATAAACTCAACAGGATGAGCTGTGTACAGATATGTTACTGTATTTCTAACAAAAACCACTACCTATCCATACCCTGAGCTAATTGAATTTAGTTAATATCGTAATGTGCTATGTATGGTAGAACCACTTCGGTATCCTCCTCTGTTGGTCTCACAAGTGGGCTTACCAATTATTCTGTATGCCTCTCTTGTATCTCCGATATTATTTTTAATTTCAATATCCTAATAGTGCTTGGTGTAAGAGTTACATACTATGAAGCTGCTTATTATGCACTCTTCTCCAATCTCTTGTTTACCTTTACAATACCAACGAACACTTGAGTGATTTTGGCTTTATACATTTGTGCAAAACTCCATTACATCCAGTACAGCATAATGGTTGCAATCTTAAGGTGATTCAACCCACTGTGTTGTAAACACGAAAACAATAAAAGTATTATATATATCAAACACAACTTATATTTTATTCAGTAGAATGTAAATTGTGTTTGTAGGATATAATAGTTGGTTTAATTTTCACAGTGCACAAGTTACAAACATGACAAATTCTATATCCCATGGTTGCATTACCAAAAGTGGATTATTCAAATGCTCAATAAATGAATGAATGAATGTTTAAAAGTATGGTCTTCCACTACTACATGTTTTGGCATACATGTGCAATCATCAAATTTAAAAATTGCTAGTGTATTAGACTACCAGCAAGTTTTAAATTTGATGTATGAATTCCCAAAGGATGATACAAATGCACCGAAACAAGCAGCAGTATTGGAAGACCATACTTTAAAATGTGATTGTTAACTTGTGCATTGTGTTCGTTTCAATGGTTGCCTCATAAAGAGCCCATAAATCTGCATTGGCATGTACATATTAGGTATATTCTGGCATTCCAAAATATATTGTGTGTGTAATTAGCATGCAGTTCAGTATTGTTACAGAAATATTTACTTAATCATTGCCCACATTTAGGTTCATAAAAAAATGCTTTGTGCTTGGCAAATAGTTTTTTCTCCAATTTCATGTAAAATTAAACCCTTTGGTGCATGTAATTTCAAAACAGGTCCAATCTCTTGAGATTTTGTACACTTATTGTTCCTAAATCCACAAAATGGACAGAGGGTATGGTTCTAGGAATAAGCTGCAATAACCCAGTCAGTACTATAGGCTGTACAACCCAGAATTTGATTCATAGCAAGGACACAAGAAATTTTCTGTGTTCCAAAATGTTGAAACTGGCTCTATGGCCTACCCAGCTTCTCATCCATGGGCAGCAGGGTTTTTTTCCCCATGACTAAAGTGGCCAGAGTGTGAAGCAGACCACTCACTTCCCCTTAGTGCTAAGGTTATGAGAACAGGGAGTAATACCTCAGCTCCCCCATATGCCTTCATAGCAAGCACCTGGACTTACCTTCATCATACTTGTATTTTCATGAAGATGGGATAGGATAGGCTAGAAAACAATGCTGACAGTTCATTTCTTTTTCCAAACACTCACACTCCCAACTGCCTTACAGGCTTGACATCCACTTGTGCCTGCCCAGCCATTTTTAGGCACGTTTGAAAAATTGTGAAAAATGACTATTAGCTTCGTCATTTCTGTCTGTACGTCCGTCTCCATGGAACGACTCGGCTCCCACTGAAAGGATTTTCATGAAATTTGATATTTGAGGGTTTTTTGAAAATTTCTTACGAAAATTCAAGTTTCATTAAAATCAGACAAGAATAAAGGGTACGGTATGTGAAGACCAATATCATTATTTATCATATTTTGCTCATTGCTTCTTAGAATGAGAAATGTTTCAGACAAAATAATAGAGAAAATTAAAACACACATTTTGCATTCAGTAACGTTTTTTTGAAACTTGTGCTGTTTATGAGATAATGTGGAAAAATATTGTATAGCCAGGCAGGCCACAGATGACAATATGGCGCATGCACATTGCATGGTGGATACCTAAGGCTACAAATACAAACACTCAGGCTGTAAAATACTCATTACTTTTCCACTGCAACAGTGGTTGCACGAACCATCTCCATGTTACGCTATACGTACGTTGCCTGCCTTTTTAGGCATGTGGTTTTCACATGGTCAGAAAGAAGCACAGGAAGAATAGCTCGTCTGCCAAGGAACGAAAATATGTTGCAGATACACAGTCTACTGGCGAAAGAACAAACTATATGGTCTAGTTACTTTTGGAATAAGAAATTATAATGCATGCCAGTGGATGTTGTTCATGGTAGTCTTGGCCAAAGAAATTAGTGAACGATTCTGAACAGAGTAGCAAAGAGGTAAATGCAGGATACACCATTTTAGGGAGGGGAGAGTTCAACAGGGCTGGTAATGGGGCAAACCTGAATTATTCATTGTTCTTCATGTCAAAAAAACAAACTCACTGAATTTCTACACATTATTGGTGTTGACGGTTTTTATTACTTCCTCCACACAGTGTTTACAAGTGGCGACTTTTACATGGATATAATCTTGTTTTATACACTTAATTTGTATCAGTAGTAGATTAAGCATTGAGTGGGGGTCAGTACAGAAAACATTAAATGAAGAAATATATATATTTTTATATATATATATATACATATACACACACACATATATAATAATTTTTTTTAAGATCCTGCATTTCTGTTTCCCATTCTTCATTTTAAAACAGTTAAACAACAAGAAGGAAAAAAGTGAATTATAGATCCTGAATCTAGTTACATCTGTTTTTATAGCAATTACAACATATGTCTCACTAATAGAGTTTTCTTACCTTAAGTGATCACAACAACAAATCACAACTGTAGAATCATTTGGTTTAAGACCATATGATTACACTGAAGCTAAACCTGGACTTTGACATAGATTTCATTACTTGATTATAATCACCTAAAATTAAAATAAAAAAAAAGTGTTTTCCATGACTGTTTTTCAAAATTTTCTTTTCTTCCAGAATAAGAGTCTACTAAACTGTGGCTGAACTATTCAATTGCAGATACACCAAGACAGTTTCTGTACAACATTCCATTAATGTAGCCATTAAGCTTTGACAGTACGCTTTCCAGATTCTTGCTTGGTGTCAATCATGTGGATGCGTACGTCAGACATTCCTGAGCAGCTGTACTAAGTCAATCACAAATGATTAAAATTTCCAAGAGATAAAAAAAAAAATTGAAATATGAACCAGGAGAGCAGATTTGTATACAGTTTTAAATTTCTTTCCACATAATACAATTTTAAAATTTTGAAATGTATCAACAGCTTCAAAAACTGTGTTTGGTACAAACGTAACAGTAGTTAAGTAAGACCGTAGTTACGAAATCCAGATGTATACAATACATTTAAAACAAACTGAGAACCTTACTGCCTTACTGTTGACTGTTACTGCAGACAATTTATGCCTCTTTGCTGCTCTTATTAATTTCTGTACTTGTTCAAAACCTACTGCAACTTAGTTGCAGATGGTTGTGGGTTTGAAGCCAGTTTAACTTGTCCCGATTGGTAAAGTCCTGGTCGTGGTAGGGAGGATTATATGTGTCTTCACACTAAAGCAGTTGACCAGATGTTAATAATTGTGATCTTTGATAAAGAGTCCTTGGTCTGCAGCTTGACCCTGTACACTGCCTGCCTGGTATTGACCTTTGGCTGCTGATCCATTAGCCTGAAACCATTAAAGTATTATCATACAAACTGAATGTTTTTTAATAATGATGATGATCCATCATCATGATCACTGTCATATCTGATACTATTCATCCTGTCGTGTGACAGATGACAATGTCATTTAAGCCATTTTAGCCCAGGGTCATTCCCATGATAAATTTGAGGTTTTCACCTGCTGTTGCTGAAGGTACAGGTCTTCTGGGCAGTGACACTGTGTTGTTGAGTGAGCAGCTGAACAGTTCCCAACATTTCAAAGTTTCTTCATCTTCAGTATTTAGTGGTCCAAAAAGAATATCCATGTCAAAAAGCAGGGTGTCTCACTCAGGTACAGTGGTGAAAGGATAGAGAGACTGGCAAGCCAGTGGGAATGGCAGTCATCTGCACAGGGCACCGTCTTGTAACTGCTGGGATGTGTGTATGTTTCAGCTACATGGAAGGGGGGAAGGAGTACGAATAATACAGAAGTAGCACCAGAAGTTGATAATTTTTTATCCCTTTCAACCTTTTCACTGTTGACAGTATATTCACCAGCGGTTCCTACTGTGGTACCTACCCGATTCTGAAGGGTACTATCAGTGGTACATCACATGTAGGGTTACTACATATCTGTACTTTGTCCACTGCCTCAGGTTCAAAGACAGGAGCATAACATATCTTAATGTGGATCTGTTCCCATCCTCAGGTGAAATGATACAGAGTCAACTCTGCTCCTTCTGACAGAAATAGCTGCTATCAAACAATGAGCAGTTATGTCACTTAACTACATGCATCTAGGATCAGGTTTGTTCAAGGGGACAAAATAAAAAAATCACAATCAAAATTATGGTAGTATGCATGTAGACATACAGGGCTGAAGAAAGAAAGAAAGAAAGAAGAAAAAAAAAATCAAACACTTTCCATCTCACAGAACCCAGAAATAGAACATGTACAAGTAATTTTTGTTCGTAGTATATGTTCTTTTGGGTATCTCCCCGGCGTCAGAATGTGGTTTGCCGACGTTTTGGAACCCTCTATCAGTTCCAACTTCAAAGGCTGGATGTGGAACTCCACATCCAGCCTTTGAAGATGCAACTGACAGAGGGTTCTGAAACGTTGGCAAACCACAATCTGACACCGGGGAGATACCCAAAAGAACATATACTACATTCAAGACACGGCGAAAGTTTGAAGTCAAGAATTTTTGTTCGCTACACCTTAAGTCACAGTTGTCATTCTGCAGGCTCTGAACAGTACCATTCTGCCTCCTGGTTTCTTAACCTTCCCATTTCACAGATCTCATTGTTCTGTAAATGGCACCATTCCCTCTTCCCTTTCTGATAGGCCACATGTCTTGCAACCTACTTATATATCAAAACACATCCTTGCCCTTATCTCATCAGAGCTAATTTGGACCCAGTTCCTTCAACCTTGAAGATGGAAGCATCATGCTTCTCTAAAACATCAGTATCAGCTTCATTTCTACACAGTGTTAGAGCCCAGAAGTCTCTGTTCTACACACATATGGCAAGAGACACTTAACTTTATTACTCTGTATGGCATTAATTTTGACAGTTCAATGCTCCCTTCTGAAACACTGCATTATGATACATACCTTTCATCAGCCATTTGGCATTTCTATTGCTACCTATGATAATTTTTTTCCATTATTTTAGGTATGTTAGTTCTCCTTTAAACTGAAATAACAACTTCACTAATCAAAAAACAATTACAAAAATTAGGATATTCTAGTAAAAACTGCAAAAACAAATAAATATTAGACTGTGCCATTAAATAGCATGCCAAAATGCAATTAATTGTGTGAAGTTAAGGCAACAAAGCAGAATAATTCTCTTTGTCAAAATCATGCGTTCAGGACTACAGATGACTTTGTATGAGCAAAGATGGAGAATTTTAAACTGTCTAAAGCAAAATAAACAAAATAGGGAAGACAAACAACATACAAGGAATACAGCTATACAGCTCAAGAGACACACGAAGACCAAGTTATTTTGTTCATCCAATCTCTTCTCAACCTCACTACAACAGTAAGCCCTGTGATTTATATACAGTATAGTTGCAATGTTTGGGATTAACCAGGGTGGTTTAAACAAATATAAATACTGGAATCTAGTTTCAATGTAATTTGCATATTTGCTTCCAAGGCCTTACAAAATACTAATAGCAGAAGTGAAAAATAACCTCAAAATCATAAAAAGCATGCAAGTTTGTTTTTAGTAAAAATAGAGGCACATTTGGAAGCATAACATGCATTAAGTAATTGAAGGTGAGTGTCATTACATAAAGCTCAAATGCACTCCACCTCACTTAATGAAAGCCAGAGCTTGACTAAGCTGACAGTTATCTACTCAATAGCAAAATAAAGGGGAAGCCAACTCACCAGCACATGGTCCCATCAGGATTTATGGAACCAATAATGAAACTATGAAATTCCAAACACTGAGGTTCACAAACATGGAGACTAACATATTTGGCATGTGTGCTTCACATATGAGCTTTGTGTGCTTGTATACTGAAAGAAAGTCTTTGCATGAAGTATTTTAACTATACTTACCATACTCGTTCTTTCCCTTTTTGCAACGAAAAATATAAAATAATATTAATTATCGCACAAACTCAAAATTCTGTTAAGTGTGATGACAGTCCATAAATCCAATTGGGTAATATCCATCAGCATTTTTTATTGTATATTCAAGCCAGTAACACTGCTTAGAATTAAATGTTGTGGTTGACTGGTCTGAACTGCTGCTTAAAATCTGAGAGGTTGAGGTTCAATTCTGAGTCCAGAGGCTAAAAATTACAATTGACAGTTCATAATTTTTATTTCCTGTAAGCAGATGCTAAGACAGTGCCTTAAATTGGGTTACTACAACTTCATTCTACATCCCTTTCAATTTATCATTAATCCTACAATTTGATGTTGAGTGTATTTCATATGTTACACAACCATAAAAGGAATAAATACAAGATGAGCAATGTACATATAATGTAACATTGAGGCACATTCGTGCAACCACTGTTGCTGTGGAAAAGCAACAAGTATTCTCAGTATATGTCTGTAGCCTGTTGGGCTGTAAAATATTTTTCCACATTATCTCACATATGGCACAATTTTCTAAAACAGTTACTGAACACAAAATGTGTGTTTTGATTTTTTCTGCAACTTTTGTCTCATACATTTCTCATTCTAATAAGAACTGAGGGAGATATGATCACAAATGCAGACTGACCACCATGTACAGTACCCATTACTCTTGTCAGATTTTAATGAAATTTGGATTTTCTCAATAGATTTTTGAAACATGTAAAAATATAAAATTTCATGAAAATCCATCCAATGGGAGCCAGCTTGTTCCATGCAGATGGTTGGACAGATGGACAGACGGACGGACACAGACAGACAGATGGACATGACAAAGCTAATAGTTGCTTTTCACAATTCTGTGAACACGCCTAATAAAAAAGAACACTGCTTGATGTGAAACGCTTAACACATGCTAACAGCAACAAGTATAGAGGCTCTGGGGCCTTCTCATTCTATCCAGCAGAGCCACTTCCTACTCCCTCCGTTTGTAGTGCCCTAACTCCACGGAGCAGTCATTCTTCAGAAGATGAGAGTTCTTCATATAGCCAAGGAACTTCCTAAATTCCAAAGGTTCATTACCATATTCACAACAGCTTGCCACTTGCCCTTATCCTGAGCCACGCACATCCATTCCCTATCCTCCCATCCTGTTTCTTTAAGATACATTTTATATTACCCTCCCACACATGCCTTGGTCTGCCAATTGGTCTCTTTCCTTCATGTGTATGTATTTCTCTTCTGATCCATTCATGCCACATGCCCTGCCAATCTCATTCTTCTTGTTTTGATCAACCAAATAGTACTGAGTGAGGAATACAACTTGTACTGAGCTTTGCTTACTTTACTAATGGCTTTTGAACTGCACAAATGACAAAGCATTAAATTGAAAAATGAGTGTGAATAACACTTGATGGGCAGTGGAATGCAACAGCAATGGCCAGTTTTAAAATATAAACCAATACTCATATGGAGGGACTAAGAAAAACCTGAGGACAGTCTCCAAAAATACTGCAGGAATATCCCAGGGTTCAGTTTATTTTTGCATTAGTATTACAGAGATGGTATTGTGCACTACTGCATAATTTATGAGAATAATCTATGAAAATGCAATAATTGCAGCTTATGTGATTACCACCTAACACATATGACCCCACTCCACTTGACTCCAGCATCTTGCATGCCCTCAACACAGGGCTGGCCTAACTCATAATTACCGTATTTTCCGACCGATAACGTGCACCTAACGTATAATGCGCACCCCAAACTTTTCTACATTCCTTTTGAAGTACAGATAATGCGCACCTAACGTATAACGCGCACATAACTTTTGTGACATTGTGTATGTACTTGTTGACATATCATATAGTGATGTGGTCAACTGGTCTCCGGTGACAGTGATTGTGTACATGACGATACATTTTCAGAAATGGAAGAAGGGATGGAAGAAATACCAAAAGAGATCTTAAACGCGATTGATTCTTTCAATGTAGAGTTCAATGAAGAATTTCTTGGATTTGAATACTGTTATGTTTAATAACGCAATGGAATGGATAGAACAAACAAGCTTCAATTGAAAGTTATGTTTAATACATAATACCGTATTTTCCGATACTTTTTTTTGTACAGATAACATGCGTGTTATCGGTCGGAAATCCTTCTAACGTATACCGCGCATGTTCATTTTTTATGATTTCAGATCCTTTTTGTATAGATAACGCGCGCGTTATAGGCCAGAGAATACGGTATGTATTCATGGTCTGAGAGGACACTGACAGTTGGGAGAGGACACTGACAGTTCCCAATTGTGATTTATGGATCATGTCTTCACTAAAAAATGTGACATACAAACCATGAGCTGTGGAGGAGTACAGTCATTGTGAACTAGAGATGATCTAGTAAGAGTGATTTTTGACAAAGTTGGTATCAACTGAAGAGATGTTCTTAACAGATCCAGCCACATACTTGGCTTGGCAAGCCAAGCCATTAGCCTGCAAGATACACAGCAATAAGCATGCTTTCAGCAATATACAGCAAACAGGTGCAGTAATGAGAATAATTAGTTCAACATCATGCTATGGCAACTACGCTACACAAAATTCAGTAAAGCACTTGCATCACACTCTTCATTATTTAAGGTTAGGTCTGATTTGGTGCAAAGCTTCTAGTATTTTAGTAGTTTATGGCAGGGATTGTCAAGTTCTGCTACAAACTGTTTTCACAAGCAATACAAAAAGAAATGAAGTAAAAAGATTTAAGGTGCTAGCAAGTCTCATTCCAGTCTTTGTAATGATCCACATAATCACATACACTCACATACCTTCTATATATCTAATAGTGGAAGTAAAGGTAAAGTTTACCCTAAAACAGGCCACGAAGGCCCAGAGAGGGAGTACAGGTATAGCTCTACTCTTTCTTTAACCTCGGCGCTAGATGGGGTGGGTGGTCAACACCACGTTCTGGCCGCTTTACCCCCGGGAAAGACGCAGTACCCATTGTATAGGAGGCTGGGTGGGCCTCAGGGCCGGTCTGGACAGGTGAGGAAATTCTCACCCCCCAGTGGGATTCGATCCCCGGACCACCCAGCCTGTAGACAGTCGCTATACCAGCTCCTAATAATGGAAGTCCCTTCTATCACAAAAGTGTTACATTACACTGAGTGTAACAGCTGAAAACTGACGTGTGATATAAACCAGTCTAAAAAAAAGGATCCCCCCCCCAAAAAAAACAGGACAAACTTCCAACAGTACACAAAATTAGAGAAGTGCCACGTTATTACAGTGTAACATAAATGAATGAACTGCAGGTGAACATGTACACAGCATAATGTTTAATTTTGAATACTG